>MDSX01047258.1_pt1 | contig 17669 bp, 12 predicted proteins | sample 811141 | NCBI WGS metagenome assembly MDSX01 (sample SAMN05326642, study PRJNA326480) | marine metagenome | isolation source: seawater | place: Atlantic Ocean: South East | collected 2010 | reverse complement strand
GAATATATGTCCTTTGATCCTTTGGAGACAAATGCTTTAATCAGAAGGTGGAGCCAAGTAGTCATTGGAAGATTAGCCTTAAGTGATTCATTTCGCCTGATGCCAGATATCGAACTAACAAATGATAGCATTGTGTCATTTATGGTATTGGTTAATGGCAGGGCCTTGGACAATAAAGAATTAAAGAATTTATTTGATCGAATAATAACAGAGAAGCATGAAGGTCTTTTAGGATTCGATCGAGTATTTATTGGGCAACCCGTTCAGTATGGAGATAAGTCATTTATTCGTCTAGCAATTGGTTCATATTCCGTAAGAAAACAAATGGAAAAAAAGAAATTTGATCCAAAGAATGATATCCGATTGATTGAAATTATTGAAGAATATGTCGGTAAAATACATTGGGGTTAAACGATGAAAGAAACTTCATTAATTGAAGAGGCAAGATGGGCATGGAAGGAGGCTTCTTCAATGGGATTGATTCGTGATAACGATACATCTATATTATTTCAGTCATGGGGGCGGTTAGAGCGATACACTCAACATTTAATAAAGGCCTTTTCTCATCCGAAGTCTCTGCATGCTGTGGCCATAAAGACTCAGCCTCATCCAAAAATATTGGAAAAGATTGTGAAATGGGGATTTGGACTGGAAGCAGCTTCTATAGAAGAGGTAAAAAAAGCTATAAAAGCAGGAGTTTCTCCAGAAAAAATTGTTTTTGATTCCCCGGTTAAGACAAGAAGTGAGATAATATACTGTCATGAGAATGTAAAAGGAATGCGGTTAAACGCAAATAGCATCGAGGAATTAGAGCGGATGCCTGCAAACCCAGATTTTCAGTTAGGTTTACGTATTAACCCAAAAGTTAAAACTGGAGCACCAAATGTTTATGACGTTAGTCATGATGAATCCAAATTTGGAGTTCCAATAACAGAAAGAGAAAAAATTCTAGATGCAATTTTGAGATTTCCATTGACTTTATTGCATGTTCATTCTGGCAGTCAAATGGCTAACATAGATTCTGCTGCAGATGCTATCTGTTTGCTTCGTGATATTGCAATAGAGGCGAATTCACTTTTAATGTCAAAAGGTATTTCTCGTAGAATAAAAACCCTCGATATCGGTGGAGGTTTGATGCCTGAGGAATTAGAGTTCGATGAAACTTCAATGATGGAGCAATATGTCTCTAATTTGAGATTGAGATGTCCGGAGCTTTGGGAATTTGAATTGATAACTGAATTTGGTCAATGGAGCTATTTTTACACCGGATATGCAATTTCTAAAATTGAGTATTCAATTCAAAAAGGTAACAAGTATATAACCTACATCCATGTTGGTGCCGATTTTCTTTTAAGGGATTCATATGTGAAGCCAAGAGGAATTTCTTTTGGTATCATGGATTCTAATCTTCAATGGAAAACGACAAAAAAAGTTTCTCATGATATCGCTGGACCTTTATGCTTCGCCGGGGACTATTTGGCTAAGGATGTTCTTCTGCCTCAAGCTGAAGAGACAGACATCATGATCCTAGTGGGAACTGGATCAAATAGTTATGGGTTATGGTCTCGACACTGCTCAAGGGATATCCCTTCGTTTTTAGCAGTTGATTTTGATAGGAAAAAAGTAGAAAAATTAAGTCCAAGATTAGAAGCATTCCAGAACTTTTGATATTAGCCTTGGTACAGAGTTTGTCCTAAATTATTGAGAATTAAATTATAATTACATTCTGAAAATACTTACTTTACTGTTATGGTGAGAGCTCTATTAACCATTTTTTTCGTTTTCAATATTTCTGCAATTCATGCTCAATTGGACACGGCATTTTACTTAGCTCCTATTCCTGAATGGTTAAACCAAACGCAAGAAATAGAGATTAGTACCCCTTTTCCAAATGCAACCGTAACTATCTTCAATTCAGATAGTTCGTATTATAATCAAGTGGTTTTGTCTCAGGGGGTCCCAAACACAATATATTTAAATACTACAGCACAAGGTCTTCAAAGCACATATGGAGCTATTTCTGCCCAGCTTGGAAACCAAGTTATCGATAGGGCAGCGCTGTTCGTTAGGAGTGATCGAGATATCGTTTTAACACAAAGGGTAACTCAACAGTATAATCAAGATTTATTATCTGCGAAAGGAACAAGAGCGCTTGGGAAATCTTTTTTGGCTGGAAATCAAACAAAAATTGTAAATGCTCCGCCAGCTCCGGAAGCAGCCCTGGGGTTTATTTCCTTTGTGGCGATCGAGGATAATACTAATGTTTCAGTCAACCTTCCACCGGGAATTACGAACAAAAATGGAGATAATATCGTTTCTTGCGTTCTTAATAAGTGGCAGTCTTTCACTGTTACATTGGATGAAGATGAGCAGTTTGCAGGAGCCTCTATTGTTTCTAGTAAACCAATTTCCGTAACAACCGGTGCAAACCATGTAAAACAAAATTCTGGAGGTCCAGAGCAGGACGGAGGCATGGATCAATTGGTGCCTCAGGAACTTGTTGGAAAAGAATATGTAATCGCCCGGGGGCTAGCTCCGGCAAGTTTAGATTATTTAGTGATAATTCCAACCGATGACAATACGAATATTTCGGCTAACGGTACATTGGTAGCAACCAAAAATAAATCTGAAGTTTTTGAATTTACTTTACCTGGTGGACCAGGGTCTGTTGGTCAGATTACAGAAATTTTCTCAGATAAACCCATATACTGTTTTCATATTACAACGGGTTCAAGTCAATATGCGCCTGAGCTAGGAATGTCATTGGTTCCGCCAGCCAATTGTACGGGTTCAAGAGCAGTATATGCCTCTCGAATGGGTGGATTAAATACTCATCTTTTAGTATTGGTACCAACGAATGATGTCGGGTCAATGAAATACAATGGAAATCCCATTACTTCATATAATTTCAAAAGTCAAAACCATGTTTTAGTGACCGTTCCGAATACTACAAGTTTTTTTATTCCGGATGCATCTGTAACTAACACTTTTTCTTTGAGATGTCGAAATCAATTTCATGTTGAAGTAATTGCTGGTCTCGGAACTTCAACTGGACTTTGCGGCTTTTATTCAGGATTTGACTCGGGTTTAGATATTTTGGATCCCTATTTAAATGTGGGATCCAGTATTTTAAACTTCCCCGCTCGGTGCAAAAGGCCTTTAAAGGGTTTTTTTGGGATTCAAACTTGTGCACCACCAGCTCAAGTTATCAAAGCTGAAGTTGTTAGTGGTCAGGCCACAGTTCAAGACCCAAACCCTTTTGATACTGTGATTGATGTTTATCCCTCATTAGGATTTTCTGGAGAGATATGGGTAAAACTTGTTGCAATTGACGGATTGGGGTCTTTGGATTCTGTTTTGATGCGAATGCCCTTTTATACCGAAGATGCGGACCTACTTCCTGACACTATGTATGGTTGTCCTGGTAGCCCTGCAACGATCACAGCTCCCTTTGGTATGAAGCTATATAACTGGAGTACAGGAGAGTCCACTCAAACGATTCAATACGGAAAATCAGAGCCTCTAATACTATATGCCGCATCAGACTCGTGTTCTTACGTGGACACAATATGGGTAGTCTCAAAGAACCCTATGCCTGATCTTCTCCCTGATACTATTTTGAGCTGTGACTCTTTGACTATAATCTCTTTCGCACCCCCAGCGGGAAGTACTTTTCAAATAGACAGTGTCTTTTTTAGAGGTAATACTGCCACAAATAGTGGACCGGGTATTTTTAATTCGACAACTGGTTTATGGGATCTGCCAACGAAAAATGAGGGAATTTATGTTTTAGAAATATTTGATGTAGACAACTGCGTTACCTATGAAAGTGTGGATATTAAGATTAACCCAAATCCGGAATATGATTTAATATATGATTGTCCCGATGTTAAAATAGTTTTAAGAGATATTATTTCTTTTAGTCCATATAGCATAGAAAATAAACTTATTAATGATGATTCTGCGTTTATATCTTTTCCTTTTGATGGTGTTTATTCAGCAAAAATTCCGGTGATTAATCTCTGTGGAAGCCTAGATACGATCGATTTGTCGATTCCATATTTTTGTACTGGTAAAGATTTAATTTGGGCACCTAATGCATTCACACCAAACGATGATGGCGTAAATGATGAATTTTGTATTTTTTCTAGTTATGGTGATGCAATGAGATATGAGATATATAACCGCTGGGGTCATAAAGTATTCAGTGCTTTACCCAATGAATGTTGGTCTCCCTCTATGTCGACAGCTGGGGTGTTCTTGGTTAGGTTAATTTACCCTGAAATTGAGGGACATTCCCCTAAAGTTTTAGAAATGACAATAACAGCTCTACCATGAAGAAATTCATTTTATTCATATTAATTTTTTCATTTTCAGCAAATATTAGAGCTCAAAACGCTACTGTAGCGGCAGCACATCCGATTGCGGTAGATGTCGTTGAGAAGGTATTTCGTGAGGGAGGAAATGCATATGATGCTGCTGTTGCTGCTCACTTTGCTCTGGCTGTAGCTCTTCCCAGAGCTGGAAATATTGGGGGAGGAGGATTTGCAGTGATTCATACTTCTAAGGGAGAGGCAGCAACTTTAGATTTTAGAGAAATGGCTCCATTGTCAGCAACAAAAGATATGTTCATCAAAAAGAATGATGATCACTCTTTTTCTAGCTTAACATCCAAATTTGCTTCTGGCGTTCCTGGGAGCGTAAAGGGGATGTGGGATCTTTACTTGAGGTATGGTTCAAGGAAGGTCTCCTGGGTGGATCTTTTGACTCCTGCAATTCTACTGGCTGATACGGGTTTTTTCATTACAGAAAAACTGTCTCAAGAGCTAAATTCATATTCTTCAAATTTCATCATGCAAAACCCAAGTGGATGCGGTCCTTTTTGTGAAAATAGCTCTTGGGAACCTGGAACGAGACTTGTTCAAACCGTTTTAGCAAGAACTCTCGAGGGTATAAGAGATTTTGGTCCTAATTATTTTTATTCAGGCCCTATTGCTTTAGAGTTTAAAAAACAAGGATATTTTTCTCTTGCCGACATGGCATCTTACAGAATTCATTGGCGTGAACCATTGATGGGTAATTATCTAGGCTGGGAAGTAATAACTATGCCACCGCCCTCAAGTGGAGGTTTGGCTCTTTTGCAATTTTTATGGGGGTCTGAAAGAAAAGCAAATACAATGCAAGAGATTCAAGGAGCGAATTCATATCATGATTTTACGGAACTGGCTCGAATTATTTATGAGGACCGAGCAAGGTATTTGGGCGATCCAGATTATATGACTTTTGCTACAGATGAGCTCTTAGATTCTAATTACTTAAATGATAGATTTAGTGTTATTAATCCAGAAAAAACCGGGAAAAGTCCAGATTTAATCGCCACTAAATCTAAGGAATCCATGGAAACAACCCATTTTAGTATTCTTGATAAAGAGGGGAATGCGGTTTCTATTACGACAACTTTGAATGCATCATATGGAAGCAAGAGGTGGGTTTCGGGCTTTTTCATGAATAACGAGATGGATGACTTCTCAATTTCTCCAGGTGTCCCAAATCAATTTGGCTTAATAGGCTTTGAGGCAAATGCAATTGCCCCAGGGAAGAGAATGCTTTCAAGTATGACACCTACGATACTTGTTAAAGGAGACAAAAAGGTGGTTCTGGGAACCCCGGGAGGAAGTACAATAATTACTAACGTTTTCCAAGTTATTCGGAGATTTGTAAAGTTTAAGGAACCTTTGCAAAAAGCTGTAAATGCCAAAAAAGTTCATGCTCAAGCATGGCCTAATATAATTTTTCTGGAGGAAGGCTCCTACGATAAAAAAGTTCTCAGACAACTAAAACGCAAGGGGCATAAAATCGAGTTTAAAACTCAGATTGGACGTTTTCAAGCGGTTAGCAATACAGAATCTGCCGCGGATATAATGAGGACAGGAGACTCTTCAGGGAGAATAATTCATTATTAAATAAATTCTATGACTACAGCTTGATTTATATCTGGGTGTAGTGATTTAGATATAGGACACGCATGTGCGGCTCTTTGAATGCCAGTTCTTATTCTTTCATCTTCGGGATCTGTTAATTTGATTCTAATTTGTACATCAATTGTATCGATTCTACGAGGGTTGTTTGCCATAATTTTTGTCGTAGACCCTTCGATAGAGGAGATTTCAATTTTTTTATAGTTGCTATAAATTGCTACTGTTGTTATAATACAGGTTGTAAGGCTCAATGCACATAGGTCTGTGGGAGAGTAGGAGGATCCTAATCCCTGGTTATCAATAGGGGCATCTGTGATAAGTTCAGTACCACTATTTTTATGTGTGTTATTGCATCTGAGCTTTCCTAAATAAACTGTTTCAGTAGTTGTCATTTTATTCAATTTACAGATAAATTAATTTCCCTTTTTTTTCAGTAACTGCTCCGATACAAGAGACAAGACTATTTTTCTTCAAGATATTTTCAACTTCCATTTTATCTTTTGGGTCAACAGAGATAAGCAATCCACCGCTAGTTTGAGGATCAAGGAGAATAAAAAGTTCTTCACCACTGAGTTTTTCAATGTCTTTATGGTATGCTAAGTAATTTTTTGTTGTTCCTGTAGGCATACATTGCATGGAATATAATTCTTTCAGTCTACCTTGATCATACTTGGGGACTAACGAGTAATCTAATTCGGCACTACAATTTGATGCTGACATCATTTCATGAAGATGGCCAGCCAGCCCAAAACCCGTGACATCGGTCATTGCATTTACTCCATGTATTTTGGCTAATTCCGATCCTTCAACATTTTGTTTCTTCATTGTTTTTAATGCCCATTGTTCATCGAAATCACTTGCAATTTCTTTTTTCATGGCAGTTGCTATGATTCCTATTCCTAGGGGTTTCGTTAGGTAAAGTGAATCTCCAGGTTTAGCACCGCTATTCATTTTTAAATTATCTTTTTTAACGCGGCCAGTTACACTTAACCCAAAAATAGGTTGAGGTATGTCGATACTGTGACCACCTGCAAGCGGGATTCTAGCAATATTACATTGTTCTCTTGCTCCTGCAATTACTTTTCCTGCAATATCAGGTCCCAATTTATCTATTGGCCAGCCCAAAATTGCCAAAGCCATATCAGGAGAAGCCCCCATGGCATAAACATCACTAATTGCATTGGAAGCAGCGATCGCCCCGAAATAAAAAGGATCATTTACGATAGGGGTGAAAAAGTCAGTGGAGTGAACTAAAGCATCATCGTTCCCCAAATCTAAAACAGCAGCATCATCATTCTGCTCATGTCCTAAGATTAAATTACCAAATGATTTATTTGGATCATAGTTCGAGGCACTTAAAACATCATGGAGTTTACTAGGTTCAATTTTACAACCACAACCCGAGCCGGGATTAAAGCTAGTTAATGTTAAAGAATTTTTTTCATTCATGTTTTTTTGTTTGTTCTTTTATTTTTATCGCGGCCTCTTTATGACTGCAACCGCTAATATCGATTTTAAATAAAACTTGGTTTTCTTTTTTTATGATACTTTCATTGTATGTTTTATCGTAATAATATAGAGCTATATCTGCTGCCAGATCTAATTTTCCTGATGAAACAAATTCTGTAGCTTTTTTTGCATTTTGATGACCTAGTCGTTTTGCTATTTGATAAAAACCGACCTCCAGTTGATTCGGATCTGCTTTTCCATAGAGTGAAACCAAGTGTGAGATCCTTTCTTCGCGATTACGTTCTATTAAAACAATAGGCGATCTCTTCTTAATATCAAAAAAACTATTTTGAAGCCATATTCTACCAATAGACCTGGATTCGTCTTCAATCCAAATTCTTTTTGCATTATTCAAATTATTAAGCTCGATAGAGGTGTCATTTTCAAATTGTTCTACAGTTGGTTGTGATAACTCACCGATATGACCAAATGCAGATCCTTTATGATTTGCATTGCCCTCTAAATCTATTACTGAAGAACCCAATAACGACATCTCTCGTAAAATTTCGGTTTTTGCACATCCAGTAAGGCCGCTAAGAACAATGTAAGGTCTCTCTTGCCCCCACGATTCAAGAACTCTATTTCGGTATGCTTTATATCCTCCTTCCCATCGATTGACTTTATGTCCTGATGTTTTTAAAAGCCATTCAACGGATTCACTTCTCATTCCACCTCTCCAGCAGTAAATTTCTAAATCGCTATTTATTTTCAATTTATCGACCTGTTCTACAATTTTATGCATTTTGGGCCCCACATATTCTAACCCTAGGCGTATAGCTTTTTTTGATCCTTTTTTCTTGTAAATGGTTCCAATTTCTGTCCTCTCCTCATCTGAGAATAGGGGAATTGAAATTGCTCCTGAGGCATGTCCTTTAATATATTCACTTGGACTCCGAACGTCAATAATTGGCATAGTCACAATATACAAATTGGGGATAAGTTTAGAGGTACATATCTTTGCTAGATGAGATTAGTTTTTCTTTTGATTTTGTTAATAAGCGTGTCGTCATGCTTAGTCCCCAAAAATTACTTGATTCAGGAACAAGAATATGTGCTTCAGCTTCAAAATGATAGTTCTCAATTATATAAAAATGTTATTTCTTTTCAAGACTCATTAGAGTTTTTAGAAAAACAAATCGCTCTTACAGAGTTAGGTACTAAAAATTTGGTTGTTCAAATTGACTCACTCAATAGATCAATTCAAGGTTTAAATATCAGTCTTGACAGTATAGTTCCTCGATTGAAAAAAACGAACATCGAGCGAGATGTTTGGCGCATAAACTCGATTTATTATCAAAGGGAAATGGAGCGATTGAAATTCATTTCTGACAGTCTACTAGAAAATATTTCTATTAAAAAATAAATTCTAGAAATGTGTTTTGATAAGTCGGAGTTTATGAGTGTGCTTGCTTAAATCCCGATTATAAATCCCAGTTTGGTCAATTCCGTCAATACGAACACTTCCACTGGAATGAAGAATTCGATTTTCACGAATAAAAATCCCTACATGTGTTATTTGTCCGTCTTCATCGTCAAAAAAAAGAAGATCTCCTGCTTGCGCTTCTTCGACAAAATCTAAGGTTTTTCCCTGGGTAGCCTGCTGGCTAGCATCTCTCAGAAGTGACATTCCCGTTAGTAAATATGCCATTTGGGTAAGTCCACTACAATCAATACCAAATGCACTTCTTCCTCCCCATAAATAAGGAGCATTCGAATACAGATATGCATTCATTAATAATTCTTGACGTGTTCGCTTTCTGGATGAAATTCTACCCGTGAATTGAAAAATTTCACTACCGACTCGAACTTTTTTTTCATCTTTATTAAAAAAAGGTAGTTGAGAGCCTGCCAAAACAGTTCTTGTTTTACTAGGAGTATCGTGTTCCAAAAGATCCAGGGTATCATTGACCAGATGCTGGGGAGTGTCAATTAGATCTCGATAGTCTTTTGATTCAATTTTTTGAATCTGTTGAGCTAAAACCCAACCTAAGTATCCATCATGGGCTAATCGTATTTTATTCCAATCACCACTTTCATCAATTATTTCAAAAGGCTCACCAAAAAGGACCTGATTTATCATTTCGGATTTATGGTCTGGTGATTCTCGCATTGCAAGTATACTAAATTGAGAGAATCCATAACTAGTGTCCATTTCCTATAATTTTTCTATCACTACGGCTGATGCACCACCGCCACCATTGCAAACGCCGGCAGCTCCATACTTTCCTTTATGTTGATCTAACACATTTAACAGGGTGACTACGATTCGAGCCCCACTACAACCTAATGGGTGACCAAGGGAAACAGCTCCCCCGTTCACATTGGTCCTATTTGGATCTATTTCTAAGAGTTTCATATTCACAAGACCAACTACTGAAAAGGCTTCGTTCAATTCGAAAAAATCAATTTCTTCAATGTTTAAACCTGCTGATTTAATGGCTTTAGGTACAGCTTTTGCCGGTGCCGTTGTGAACCATTCAGGCTCATGAGAATAATCGGAGTGGGATAGTAGTTTTGCTAGTGGAGTTATACCTAGCTCTTTAGCTTTTTCAGCTGACATCAACACAATAGCAGCAGCCCCATCATTTAAAGTAGAAGCATTCGCAGCTGTGACTGTTCCATCTTTTGTAAATGCAGGTCTGAGCCTAGAAAGTTTTTCAAGATTAATATTTTTAAATTCTTCATCTTTATCGACGACGGTAATATTGCCACGTCGATCTTTTATTTCAATAGGGAGAACTTCCTCATCAAATTTTCCACTATCCCATGCTTTTGAACTTCTTTGATAGCTTTCTAGAGCAAATTCATCTTGAGCCTCTCTGGAGAAATCGTATGTGCTCGCACATTTATCTGCTAATACGCCCATAACGTTTTGGTCGTATACATTCATCAACCCATCTTTTATGATTCCATCAATGAGTTTGGTATCACCAAATTTAAAACCTGCTCTAGTTCCACCTATGTAATGGGGGACTTGGCTCATGCTTTCCATTCCTCCGGCAATAGCAATTTCAACTTGACCAAGTTGTATGGATTGAGCTGCTAGGGAAATTGATTTCATACCAGAGGCACAAACTTTATTCACAGTTGTGCAGGGTACTTTATTTGATAACCCAGCTTCTAAAGCAGATTGCCGGGCGGGATTCATTCCCAAATTCGCTTGGAGAACACACCCCATATAAACTTCTTCAACAATGTTTGGATCGAGATCAATTTTATCGAGAGCGCCTTTTATAGCATTGCTTCCTAGTTTCGTGGCACTGAGGCTACTTAAGGCACCATTAAAGCTTCCGATTGGAGTTCTAGCAGCGCTAACAATTACGACTTCATTCATTTCTTAAAGGGTATTTATGACTACTAATATAGAGTTGGATTTGTAAATCTTTCACCGATATAGCTCATTCGTTTGGAATCGTAATATTCTTTGGGTTTTTAAAGCTGTACTATTTGAGAATTAAATAGAAAACTTTTAAGATTACTTTGGGCTTAATTGCCAAGCTAAGTTTATCTTTGCCGACCCTGAGTAAGTATTGTTTAAATACAACACTATTTGGGCTTTAATAGCATCGGTGAGGTGGGTGAGAGGCTTAAACCACCAGTTTGCTAAACTGGCGTACGGGCAACCGTACCGCGGGTTCGAATCCCGCTCTCACCGCAAAAAAAAGGCCCCGAGCGGGGCCTTTTTAATTATTGGAGTATTATTTTCTTTGTTTGAGTGCTTTTCTCCATTGGGTTACGAAATTCCATTAGGTAAATCCCTTTGGGTAAATGACTTAGATTAAGATTTGTATGGCGTTCATTAATTCGAATTTCATGAACTTTTTGTTGCAAATAATTGGTCACTTTGAGTGAGCTTCCGATCATTTTTTCATTAACCTCAATAGAGATTTGATGTTCTTTCGATGGGTTGGGATAAACTAGGATTTTTTCATCAGTCAGCCTCGGATTTAAACCAATTCCACCAAACCAAAATTCTATCCAGTTTAAATTAAAAGGAGCCTGAGTGATGGTTAATCGCAGAATACGCTCTCCGGCAGTCAGAGGTACATTAAATGAGTAAGTTTCCCAATCTTGCCAGTCTCCAGTTGCTGGGAAGTTAGCTGATCCTAAATTACTTAGAATATTCCCGGTGGAATCAACAATTTGAATATTTAAGGCTCCAGGGCTTTGAGAGGCTGTTCTAAAGTCCACTTTATGCATTCCGCTATTTAGAACTAAAACTTCATAGTCTACATAGTCTCCTGGGTCAAGATAGGCGAGGTTTTGACCACCATTATTATCGGTACAGGTTTCTAGAGAAATTCCAACTGCATTCAGATAATCTTCCGCTTGAACCCGTCCGGGTATGAGATGAACACTCGGAAGTAAATTTTTAATATCCTCAAGAGTGAAAGGTTGCAACGTAGTTCCATCTTTTGCGACAATGTTTCCACTAAAACTAACCTTTAAAATATCTGTGAACTTGTAACTTGAATTTAAATCAATATGCAAAAATCTAGAGTTATTACTATCACTCTCGATACCCGTGATAGATTGCGTAATCCCGTTGGAGGTAACTACAAAACCATTGGACCCTGCAGCTTGAATAGGTAATATAGATTTGTTTAGCCTTATTGATACTCTATTTGGAATATCAATATATCCATCTACAAACTCATAAGGGAGACTGGATGTAGGCCCTACGGGAACAAATTCAAAACTACTTACATTAAACCCCCCTCCATCGGCAACAATTCTTAATTTTTTGTCATCTTTCTGCATAATGACATTCGGAACAATTCTTGTTGCCCACGATGTCCAACTTCCCGTATTTGGAGTGTAGTATGATGGCGATATACGAACCCCGTCTGCTTCAAAATGAAAATTCCCACCTGTGGACCCATTGCATGTAACTCTCACATGAACGTCATAGACAGAATCATTTTGAACATTGACTTCATATTGCATCCAGTCATCTGTATCTACAAAACCAACCTTGTATCCATTGTTATTCATGGTATCAGAATTTTCTTGAATGTCGACACCATCGTTTCTATAGACCCATCCAGAATTCCACGCTGGTGGAGGGTTTAACTGGTATGATTCAGTGTCGTAGTATGCGTTATTAATGGTGCCCATGTCATATTCTGAGGCATAGACAACTCCAGGAATGGTATGATTGGCCCATGGTAAGGTTTCGTCACTATAAACTTGCCTAAACATTGCATCAGTAACTCCTCTATTGTATACACAATTCTCCAATTTTAGATTTTCCGCCAACTGCATAAGACCATTCGTTGCGTCGGAAACACTTGGAGGTGTATTGGTCGCGCCGCTCCAATAGTAAAGTAAATCTTGATAGCCTATACTTTTTAGATACGATAGGGGAGCGTTTATTGTTTCCAACTTTTTCTCTGGCCACCATGCCCACCCGACTCCATTGGTCTCAAAAAGCCGAATAAGATCTGTATACCACGCATTTGAATTTTCACCCGTTTCACCAAACCAAATGGGAACATTAAAATTATCTCTTAGGTCCAGTCCATATTGAATATCCGAAACATTGAACACGGGTGACCAGTATTTGTGCGGAGAATAGACTAGATTGCTATCCCAAGGGGGTGTGAGTCCCGTAAATGTGTTGGCAAACCAATTTCCCTCAATATAGATTATGTGATTTGTATCCACCGAACGGATACTATCTGTAACCATATCATAAAAAGCTCTTAAAAGTTGACCGCCGGGTAGATTCCAATTCGGCTCATTCAGCAGATCATAACCACCGATCCATTGCTCATTTTTGTATCGTTCTGCCAGCTTTTTCCAAAGGGAGGCAGCTTTCGATCTGTTCGCGGAACTCTCCCAAAGAGACGGCTTGGTTGGGTCATAATCAGAAATTGCTTGATCATAACCTTGCCCTCCTGGCGCCGCATGCAAGTCTAGGATTAGATACATTTCATTTTGCTCGCACCACGATAGCAGAGAGTCTGTCATTTCAAAACCTTTGTTGAGCCAAGTATTTTGACCAGAAATAGGCTCATCTTCAATTGGCAATGTATACAAGTTGTAATGCATCGGTAAACGAATCATATTAAACCCCCAACTTTTCATAGAATCAATGTCAATCTTCCTCACGTGATTCTCTAACCATTTATCATAAAACATATCTGTATTCGCAGTTCCAATTAGGGCTTCAATCGTATCCCGAATTTTATGCTGAGGAGATGCGAAGGCCGCAGTTTGCATCATATAACCTTCTTGAACCATCCAACCGCCAAGTCCCATACCTCTGAAGATAATGGTATCCTGATTTTGATTCACTATGGCTTTCCCATCGGTTTGAAGAAGGTGTTGGCCATTGGATTGGACATGGAAAAATGAGAAAATAAGAAGACTAAGGAGTTTTAATCGCATTTTTTTTGGTTTTAGCCAATTCATTATTAAATCTGTTTATTCGTAGGATAGTCCTTCGCCGATATCATAAATTAAAGACGAAGAGCTCGTGCCTTCTTCGGCTTGAACTGGCCATGGGAAAGAAAGCCTTCCTGTTGGATTATAACTTCCATAAAGTACATCTGAGATACCTGCTCCCTCTGTACCAGGTAACCAAATGGCCGCAAAAGCATCCCAATTATCTATATGCCTAGCTATATTCATAGGTCTACCCGAGGTGAGCAGAACAACTACTTTCATTCCTTGGGCTCTTGCATTTTCTATTACTTGTAAATCTTCTTGATTCAGGTTCAATGAGTCACGATCACCGAAAAATTCAGTGTAGGGGTCTTCTCCGATAACTATAATCGCAACATCACCTTTTACTTCGTTGGCAAGTGGGTCGTGAATTATTTCTATTCCTGGAGGAGCATTTTCTACCAACCCTTCGAGAATAGTGGTTCCTTCTGTAATATCTCCTTGTCCACCTTGCCATTCAATAGTCCAGCCTCCACATTGCATTCCAAGATTATCTGCTCCTTTTCCTGCGACAACTATTTTTGACCATCTAACCTCTTCATTTGAGTTAGATAAAGGCAAGATAGATTCATTCTTTAAAACAACTACACTTTGCCTGACAGCATCTCTTCCAATTTCTCTGTGCTTTTCAGACCCAATATCAGTGAGATATTCGTAATCCATTAGGGGGGTATCAAAAAGCCCTGCTTCAAGTTTAACTTTTAAGATTCGCGCGACAGCATCATCAATCCTACTCATTGGAATCAGTTCTTCCTCGATCGCTTCCGTAAGAAGAGCCATGAATTTTTTGTAAGGTTCTCCTTCTCCTGAAACCATTACCATATCCATACCGGCATTGATAGAGGTTACGATATCTGATTTATAGTCACCTGGGATTTCATCAATACCTTGCCAATCCGAAATAATAAAGCCTTGAAAGCCCATTTCTTCTTTTAGAATATCTGTTAATAGCTCTTTACTTCCATGGCATTTTACTCCATTCCAAGAGTTATACGATGCCATTACAGTTTGCACTCCTGCATCAACGGCAGCTTGATATGCCGGAATAAGTAATTTTTTTAGAGTCTCTCTTGTCATTATTGTATTACCACGATCTACAAGATTTTTAATCCCCGTTCCAAAAATGGTATTCCCATCTCCAATAAAATGTTTCGCGCATGCAATTACTTTTCTTGGATTCTTTTTATTTGCTGATTGATAGCCTTCAACTGCAGCAACTCCTAATTTCAATACTAAATTTGGATCGCTGGAGAAACCTTCATAGGTTCTTCCCCATCTATAGTCCTGTGGAGTTGCAATACAGGGTGCAAAGGTCCAGTTGATTCCTGTGGCTGCTACTTCACTTGAGGTAGCTTCCGACACAAGTCTAACAATATCCGCATTGCCTGTGGCTCCGAGACCAATATTATGTGGAAATATGGTAGCACCTTTGACGTTATTGTGACCATGCACGGCATCAATACCATAAATTAAGGGGATCCCAAGTCGAGAGGCTAGGGCTTTTTCTTGATAGCCGTTATACAAATCTACCCAAGCTTTAAGGGTGTTTTCTTTAGGGTGAGACCCACCACCACTCAATAAAGAGCCTATTGAGTAATCTGTTATATCTGAATGATCATCGAGAAAGCGATGATCTATTTGAGTAATCTGCCCCACCTTTTCAGCGATAGTCATTTGGCTTAAAAGGCTATCAATCGTTTGCTCATTTGTAGTATTCGGCTGACAGCTAGTGAAGGCAAATATAATTAGGGCTGAAAGTGAGATTTTTTTTGGAAAATATTTAGTAATAGTCATAAGTACAATAATTGGAGCGAAGTTACAAATTTCACATAAAGGACCCAGGTATTTTAAGGATTTTTAAAAAAAAAGGAGGGGCATTTCGCCCCTCCTTAAGTTATTATATCAGTCTAATTTAGTTAAGACTGACTCGGCTCCACTGGTGAGAATCACCTTGAGTGATGTGAACCAAGTAAAGTGCACGCGGTAGCATGCTTACATTTAATTTAACTGTTCCAGTTGTATTTGACTCAGTCATCATAGTGCGTCCATTTAAAGAGATAACTTCTACAGTCATTTCTTCAGAAGTACGTCCTACAACATTTAAAACATCATTTGCTGGATTCGGCATAACCATAAATTCTAGGTTATCTTCTCCAAAACCAACAGAAGTACAATTGGACTCACAGTAGTTGAAGCAGAAATCAAGCGTGTCATCTGCAGTACCTACAGTGTAAACACGGTTTATAAATCCGCCGAAATCCTGGGTACAAGTTGAATCGATTGCAATACCGGTAGAACCTCCCCATTCTTCTTGACCAGCCCAGTTATCCAAAGTGAATTTGTATTCTAAAGCTGTGTTTTGATCAATCATAGCAGTGTATTCCCATACATTGTCACCATCGGCATCTGTCATAGGCATTGCATCACCAGACCAGCTATTGAAGTTTCCACTTACATATGGCTGAGTAAATGAAGAAGGAGCTCTAGGACTATTCATATCAACTACAAAGTGAATGTTTTGCTGAACTGCAGGAGCAGGACATAGACCATCAGTAGCACAAACTTCATAGCAAGTGCGAATTGACCAGTCAGTTAACATTGTATCGGTAGTACGATCATTCCATTGTCCGAAAGCACATGGAAGACCTGCAAGGTTCTCCTTGGTTCCCCAACCAGTGTTGTAACCGTTTAAGAAAATGTAGTCAGAATGGAATCCAACAGGCTTAACGAAAGTTGCAGTCCACATTTCTGTGCCTGCAATATTTTCAAGCATATTGTCTGTAGGTCCGCCCATTCCTGAACCACCACCTACGAATAGGCCAGTAGTATCTACAGTCTGGTTCTCCATGTTTACCTGGAATGTTGCGTATACCTCATTGGTATCACAGCTGTAACATTCGCTATAGCAAACACCTTTTAGGATTTCGTCATCAACTACTGTCATTTGGCGATCAGTAAATCCACCTGTATTGGTATTGGTACAGCTCATTCCAGAGGTAAAGTTCTCCTGATCAGCCCATCCGTTTACAGTAAATTTCCATCGTATTACTCCCGTGTCAATTGGAAGTGTAACAGTCCAAATACTATCGCCATCAGGGTCAGTCATAGGGTTACAAGTACCACACCATCCGTTGAAAGTTCCGTTTACAAAAACACCGCCAGCATAGTTAGCATTCGTGCCTGAGTATTCAGTCATGTCTACGATGAAAGTTACGTGTTTCATCGGAGGAGGAGCAGGACAAACCGTATTCGGCGAACAAGTACCAAAACAAAACTCTAGAGTTGTGTCTTGCGTAAATGTGGGCATGATTCTGTCATCATAGTTTGCTGGATCGCTACAAGGAAGGCCAGCAAGGGACTCTTTAGTGCCCCAGTCATTGCTATTGTTGGGACTATTAAGGAAAATAAAGTTCCCTCCAGCAGTACCGTCCAAGCTATCGGTTCCTTCCCATATGCCATCACCATCAGGGTCTGACAAAGCGACGGCATCAGCGCCGCCAATTACACCACCACCAGCGTAGATGCCATTTGGCCCTACAGTGATATTCGCAGCATTGACTCTAAAAGTCACTAGATGCGTGTTTTGCGCGTAACCCAAGAAAGGTAGGGTTAGCATTAATAAAGCGTAGATTTTTTTCATTTTTTAGATTTAAGTTAGATTTAGTTGTTGTTGAGTTGTTGTTGAGTTATTGTTAATAGTTTTAAAATGAAGCTATTGGAATATGCGAATAT
>MDSX01045611.1_pt1 | contig 17679 bp, 5 predicted proteins | sample 811141 | NCBI WGS metagenome assembly MDSX01 (sample SAMN05326642, study PRJNA326480) | marine metagenome | isolation source: seawater | place: Atlantic Ocean: South East | collected 2010 | reverse complement strand
TAGTATCCCGCCCTCTGAAACTTGCACACCTTCCACCCGTTTGCGCCGCTCACGCGTCTGGTGATGAGGGGATACGACCCCACGGGCACGAACTCATCCTCCCCTCCCTCTCGCTTGACAACGATGGCAAACTCCTTGGGGGTCATCAGGTATTCGAGCACGGCCGTGGCGTTGTACGGCGCGTGGTCGGCGGGGTCGTCGACCTCATCCCGACCCGCGTCGCTTTTTGACCCGTCACCGTCTCCGTCCTCCCCGCCCGTGCCCGCTGGGGCGCTGGTAGGTACCCTGACGTTAGCCTTGATCTCTCCCAGCGTCGGAAGCCGGTCGGGGAGCATCCCTTTGGCCTGCATGTCCGGAATTGCCACCGTCTCAAGCAGAGACGCCGTTTCGAACGCCACCGGGTCGTACCGGTGACTCTTTCCCCAGGCGTTGTCCACGGTTGGGGCCGTCTCGGTGAACACGGCGGGGACCGCGGTGTCCCCAAACTTGAACTCGAACGTCGTCCCATTGAAAACGTCACTGTGCTCGGTAGTCCACGCGTCGACAGCTGTGATGAATAAATGGAGGGGAGGAGGTGTCGCGACGCGTCGTCAGATCGGATCGTTGTTGGCGCGGGAAAAAAGTGGTGCGTGGGTGCCGAGCGTGGAACCGCGCTCCCTGGGTCCCGGGGTCTCAGGCCTCTCACCTTTGTTGTACTCTTCCACCAGGTCCGTCTTGACGTGTCCGTAGTCCGCGCGTCTCGTGATCACCGCTCCCGCGATGATTAAGGCCAATCCCCCGGCGAGTGCGAACACGGCGCACGATCGGCTCTTCCTCTCCTCGTTCACGATGAAGTCCTCGCGACTTGTACCCGAACGCGTGTACCGACCCCTCGGGCGCGTGGGCTGTCTCCAGGCGCCCGCAGCATCCATGACCTCCTCTCCCGCGCTCCTGTATCGCCTCATGCCCCGTCGCTTCTCGCCTCTCGGGCTGCCCCGCGCGCCTCAATGTCTGCCTCTGTGCCACGACTCTTCCCTCAACGTTCGACATTTTCACGCGGAAATGTGCGCTCCGCGGAAAAGAGCAAGCGGCGCACCTCCAGATCGCACTCACACCGGCGCCGAGACCCATTCCAAAGTCGCACGCGTCGAGGTGAGATCGATCACGACACCATGGGTGCGTTCAGTAACGGGCGCCCTCAGTCAGCCGGGGGCACGGGCCAGCCTGGCTCATGGACAAGCAACGTCGCGAACATGGCGTCGGCGCCCAATCCGCTGATGCAGGGAGGCGCCTTTCCCGGCGCTCCCCCGCGGGCCTCGCAGCTCCCACCCCCACCCCCGACCTACCCCGGGGGAGGAGGGGGTTACGGCGCTCTGGCACAGGCTGGCAGGGCTTCCGGTGCGATGGGGGGCATGGGAAGCGGGCGCGGCGATGGATACTGGGGCCCAAAGCCCGGCGGATTCCAGGGCGGCGGCGGCGGCGACAAGCGCAAGTACCCCGGCAGCGACGACGTCTGGCGGCCGAACGACAGCGCGGGGAAGCTCGGCAAGCAGCCCAAGGGCCCCAAAAGTCCTTCCGCGAAGGCTCCGGCCAAGGTGGCCGGCGCCACCAAGGATGGCTCGCCGTGGCACCCGCCGCTCCGTCGCGTCACCGTCGCGCGGGCGGCCGTCGATGCGATGCGACACGCCTGCGACGCGGAGCTCCCGCCGGGACTTCTCGATCAGGCTGAGATCCAGAAGATCTCCTCCGTGCCCGACCTGAGCTACCTCGACCAGCCCGCACAAGCGGGGGATGACCTCAAGGCTGCGCCCGCGAAGGTCATGTGGGCGCCTCCCCTGCCCAGAGACGGGGGACCGCACGGCGCGGTGCGTCGGTCGCTCCCGGTGTTCAAATACCGCCAGGCGCTCATCGACGCGTTCGAAAACAACCCGGTGACCATCGTGGAGGGTGAGACCGGAAGCGGTAAGACGACGCAGGTGGCGCAGTACCTGCTGGAGCGCGCCGCCGAGACTGGTGAGCCGGTGAACATCATCTGCACCCAGCCCAGGCGCATCTCGGCGATTGGCGTCGCCGACCGCGTCGCGGCGGAGAGGGGCGAGCGTGTGGGCCAGGGCGCTGTCGGATACGCCATCCGGGGGGAGTCAAGGATATCGGACAACACGCGTCTGCTGTTCTGCACCACCGGCGTGTTGCTCAGGAGGCTGGAGCGCGACCCCACGCTCAAGGGGGTGACGCACGTCTTGGTTGACGAGGTGCACGAGAGGACGGTTGAGGGCGATTTCTTGCTGATGGCGCTCAAGGAGATGCTTCACAGGGGCGACGGGGATGACGACACGAAGTCTGCCGAGCGATCCAAGAAGAGCAAGAAATCAAAGAAGAGCAAGAAGAGCCGCCTCGGTCCCGACGGCGGCGACGACGGATCCGACTCGGACAGCGACTCTGGAAAGTCCGCCGACAAGAAAGACTCACCCGAACGGCCCGAGACCACCGTCAAGCTCGGACTCATGAGCGCGACGATGGACGGTGACGTACTCGCGAGGTACTTCGACGATGCTCCGAGGGTGTCCTTCCCGGGCCGAGCCTTTCCGGTGGCGACCCTCCACCTGGAGGATGCCATCGCGGTGACGAAGCACTGGGTGGACCGTCAGGCTGAGTGGTGTCACGGCTCATTCGCGCACCAGCGCAAGGCGGGCAAGGCTGCGTCCAAGGACGACTCCCTTCGTCCTCCGTCCGAGAACGAGTGGTTCTCCAGGCTGTCCCGCTCGTCGAAAAACCAGACCCGCGCGAGATCTGCGTGCCGGGCGCTGGCGCAGCTCGACACCGACGTGGTCAACAAACAGCTCATCGTCGAGCTGGTGCAGTGGTTCGTCGGTCAGGCTGGCGGAGATGTGGACAGGGCGCTCCAAAATCTGCCGGGTTCTAGGGATGACAGGTGGGATGCGGGCATGGCGGACAAGGCCGAGGCGAGGGGCGACATGGACACTGCCGCCATTCTGGTCTTCCTCCCGGGCACGAAGGAGATTGACGACCTTCGCGAGACTCTGGTGAACGTCGCCGGGCGGACCGCCGGTGGTAACTTTGTGCTCGACCCCAACTGGATCCTACCCTTGCACGGTTCTCTCCCTCCCGATGACCAACGGAAGGTGTTCGAGCGTCCCCCGAGGGGCGTGATGAAGGTTGTCCTGTCCACCAACGTCGCCGAGACTTCAATCACCATCGACGACGTGGTCTGCGTCATCGACACCGGACGCGTCAAGGAGGAGAGGTACGACGCGGAGAGGCTGATGAGCTCTCTGGATGACGTCGCGGTATCGGCCGCGGCGGCGAAGCAGCGGCGCGGTCGCGCTGGACGCGTCCGGCCCGGCATCGCCTTCCACCTCTTCACCTCTGACTCGCTCGAACGAATGAACAGGTACACGGACCCGGAGGTGCGACGCGTGGGCCTGCAGCAGCTGGTGATGCGGGTCAAGGCTCTCAACCTCGAAGGTAACGCCGAGGCCGTTTGCTCCAGGCTCCCCGAACCGCCTCAAACCGCGGCGGTGCACAACGCGGTAGAGGATCTTCGATGTATCGGCGCGCTCGCAGCCGCTGACGAGCATCTCACCCCGCTGGGCAAGCTCCTCGCGCAGCTTCCCACGGATGCGAGGTTGGGCAAACTGGTCGTCTACGGTTGCGCGCTGGGTCTGGCTGACGAGGCACTCACTCTCGCGTCCTTGCTCGGATCTAGGTCACCTTTTCTGATGCCCGCGGAGGCTAGAGAGAACGCGGACGCGAGCAAGAAGAGGTTCGGGACCCCGCCCCAAAGCGACGTCCTCGGCGCGCTCGCCGCGTACAACGAGTTTGACTCCATTCGGGGAGAGGCTAGGTTTGGCTTTGCCCGGGAGAGGTTCCTGTCCATCAAGACCCTGCAGCAGGTGGCGAACAACAAGCGACAGCTGTTGGAGAACCTGTCCACCCTCGGCGTGGTACCCAGGGGCTTGCGCGCGAACCACACCGAGTGGGTCGGGCGAAAGAACGACGGGACAGACGGGGTGCGGCTCGTCCTGGGTCAGACTCCCACCGCGCTCGCCATCTCGTCTCAGATGGATGAACAGAACGGACGCGAAGAAGGTGCGTTCGAGGCGGGTTGCGGCGCGGTGCCCACGGGTCTCCTCGCCGCTCTCCTCTGCGCGGGTCTCTACCCTCAACTCGCGTACCTCTACGCGCCGCCCACGAAGAAGGGTGCCGCCAGTTCATCCGCCGTGAAGCTCCACGTCAGGCCGGCGGATCGAACACTTTCCGAGCCCGATCCGGCGTCTGTCCACCCGAGCTCCGTGAACTCTTCACTGGACGGCTCACAGTGGCGCTCTTGCTACGTCGCCTTCCACGAGCGCGTCAAGACGACGAAGGTCTACGTGCGAGACTCCACCCCGGTGCCCCCGCTCGCCATGATGCTCCTGGCGGGAGGTGAGCTCCAGCGCGAAAACGGCGCGGGTAAGGATGGGCAGCAGCTCTACGAGACTGGAGGAGACGGGAACGATGACATCCTCGCCCTGGACGACTTCTACCGCCTGCACGTGCCCCGCGGCGCGTGCGATCTGATCCTCAAGCTCCGCGAACGTATCCAGGCGCTGGTCCGTCGACTGGTGAACAACAGCGGAGAGATCAAGGGGAAGAAGCAGTATAACCCTCGAAGCAACGATCCGACCCCAGCGCCACCTTGGGCCGGAGATCTCGAAGGGGAGACCGTCGTTCGCGACCTGGTCGACACTCTTTCTCACATCTCGAAGTGGGAGGACGTCAAGGTGGCGGCCGAGCTGAGCGCGCAAGAGAAGAAGAAGATGGAAGCGCGGCGCAGGCACGAGGCTAAGCTCGCGGAACAGCGACGGCTCAAGGCTGCGAGGCAGGCAACGCATAACAACAGGGGCGGCCGCGGTGGTTCGTTCCGCTCTTACGGCGGCGGCGGCGGCGGAAGGAACAGAGGCGGTCGCGGCGGCGGCGGTGGTGGACCCGGCAAGAGGCAACACTGGAACAGCTCGAGAGGCGGCGGCGGTGGAGGCGGGGGTGGGGGGAAGAGGCCCCACGGCGGCGGCGGCGGCGGCGGTGGACCCAACAAGAGGCACAAAAAGTTCTGAGGCCATAGATATCATCTTGAAATACGTACGTACGTGGGTTCATCCGAACAGCGGGTGAGAGATCATTCAGCCTTCATCGTTGTTGCACGGGGACGGAACGAGGACGGACTGTTAAATCTGTGCGTCGTGCTAAAAAATATCAGAAGATGGTGCACGCCGTGGCGTGGGCGCGTCTCTGGTGCGCGCCGGTTTCCTCGCGCACGGATAGTGCCGGTAAGCGCGTGTCATGCGCGGCGTCATCCGGTGATGATGAGGTCGTTAAACCCGCAGAAGTCCGCGTGAGACTCCCATGGACAGGAGACATCGGCCCGCGGGAGATGAAGCTCATGGCTGATGCGTTTACCGATCCCAAGTTGCTCAGTTCGGTCCCCACCATAGGGGGCTACATGCTCCGGAATGGCACGGCAGCGTTACGTCATCAGGCTTCGATCCTTCGCGGGGGACCGGGCGGGAAGATGGGCGGCGGATCGGCGACCTACCCCAGCAGCTGGTCAGCGCCGTTCGCTGTCGCGAACGAGCTGATCGCCGGTTTTCTCGAGGCTGTCAGCGCTTCGAACGAGTTGGAGAGGTATCGCTCCCGCACCAGGGGCGAAGGCGAGGAGGAGGCACTTCAGCGGGTTGGAGAGTACGTACGCGGCCTTCGAGGCATCATGGCTGTGGGCATCGCCCCCATGCCCGGAACCAAGGTGCAGAGCATCGAAATCGACGGGAGGCGAGGTGTGTGGCTGACCCCCGATGGCCGGAGTTGGGACGATCCTGACGCCCCGAAGAGGACAGTGATGTGGATGCACGGTGGCGCTTTCATCCTGTGCAGCACAAACACGCACGCCAGGCTGCTATCGTCCCTGGGCATCGAGTCTGATGCGAGGGTGCTGTCCGTTGAATACCCGCTCGCACCCGACGAAGGACGTTACGAGGACATGCTGTCGCACGTGGTGAAGGCGTATCAGTGGCTGACGAGTCCGAGCGGCGGTGGAGTTGATCCTGGGTCCGTAGTCATCGGCGGGGACAGCGCCGGCGGACATTTGGCGGTTGGTCTTGTTCAGCGATTGATTAGCAGCGACACGACCGGTCCGGCTGGAGTTGTCTTGATGTCGCCGTGGCTCGACCCAGGCCGAGACGATCCGGCCACCGAGGAGGCTTGGAACAGCGCTAGAACAACCAGCTGTTATCTCAGAGGCGTCAAGGATTCGATGAAGGTCGTGCACGACTTGGTGTTCGAGCAGGTGATGGAGGAAGAGGAAGAGAACGAGCTAGACTTTTCGTACCTGCCACCCAGGAACATGCTCAGAAGAGAACTTTGGGACGGCAGGCGTGCTCACCTGGTGCCGCCGGTGCTGGTACAGTACGGTGGCGCAGAGGTTCTAGCCGCGGAGAGCAGGGAATTCGTGCGAATCGCGTCTGAATGCGGCATCGATGTGACATCGCAAGAGTTTGACGACCTTCCGCACGTGTTTCAGGTATTCGATGCTTTGGAGGTGGAGGGCGAGAGGGCGATTCAATCCGCCGGAGCATTCGTGTCGCGCGTGAGCAAGAGTGGCTAGCTAGCTAGTAGAGTAGGGTGAACCCCATGTGGCAAAAAAGCATATTTGATTAATGTCTCGTGTCTACGCGCCGAGGCTCTTCATGAGCCTCATGACCTCGTCCTTCTCCTCGGGAACAACCGCCTCATCCTCCGTCGCGGCAATCTCCTCCAGAGTTTCGCGCAGCTCCGAAAGGTGCGACGCCATCTGCTCATCCGTCGCCTCTGGGCACAGCGCGCGAATCAATGTTTTGACGCGCTCCTCCGCGACGCGCATGCGAAGTTGGGATGCAAAGAACTCCCTCGACTTGTCCCACGGCACAATCTCCTTGATGGCGCGTTTGTGCAACATGACGCCGGGGGTGTCGTGCAGCGCGGCGAAGTGCGTCGCCAGCTGTTTGAACGTCGGCATCAGCTCCTTCTCGAGTTTCTTCTCCGCGCCGTCGTCGTCGCCCAGGTTCTGCATCTGGGGCAAGGACCTCTTCATCACCTTGACCAGATCCGCGCGGCGGAACTTGATGTCAACAACACCCTCGGGTTCGAGCACGCCACCCTTACTGCCCTGCGCCGCGTAGAACTCCATCTGCTCCGGGTTGATGCTGGAGTCAATGACCACCCACGCGCCGCCTCTGAGTTCGCCATTCGTGGGAATGTACACGAAGATGGGCTGCGTGTACTCCCTCAGCGCGTCGACGATGTAGGCACCGTACTTGAGAATCTCCCCGTACATATCCCTCAGACCGCCTGCGAACCCGCGCCAGTTGGCGAAGATGATCAGAGGGAGTCCCTCGCGGTTCATGTCCCCGATGGCCTGAGCCGTCTTGAACGCGCTGTCAGGGAACCAAACTTGACCCGCCTGCGTCTCCTCCGTGATTTGAGCACCCTCAAACGCCGGGTCCGCGGGGACAGTCTTCTCGCTCGTGCGCGTCTCAACCGCGACGGCGCCGATGGGAAGCCCTCCAAGGCGCGCCCTGCCCGTGACCACGCTCTTGCCCCAGTTCGTCATCACCTCCATGAACGAGCCACGGTCGAAGAAGTGGTGGAGCATCTCCCTCGGATCGTGCGGCGCATTCGCGGGGGTGAACCCCACGGGTCGATGGATGGTGTCGAACCCGTCGCCCTTCGGCAGGGTGAACGGCAGAGGCGCGCCCTTCTTCGCCGGGACGAAGGACAGCCATAGCAGGATGTTGCTCACGCCGCGCACGTCGTCGGGCACGACCATGTGAGAAACGCCGTTGTTCGCCATCACTTTCGGACCGCCGATCTGCGCGTTTGACGTGTACACCTCGCGGCCCAGAACCTTGTTGAGCGCGGAGGCGCCAGTGAGGATGAGCGGCGCGTCGGCGTGTTGGATGACCCGCTGGCACAACCGCGAGCAGTACGCGCCGATACCGACTGACCTGCCCGTGACGTACGCCATCGTAACCGTGCTCTTGTAGGCCCTGCTCGTCGCGGCGGCGATCTCACCGCTGCCTTGCAGGCACTCAACACCCTGCCCGCCGCACACGTCGGTGAGCGCGAAGCGAACCTGACCCGTCTCGCCGTCCACGATCCTGTCCGCGAGTACCCGCCCGTTGGTGCCGAGCATCTCGTAGTCATCCTCCGTGAGGTAGAGGTACTCGAACCCGCGGCTGGGTTTCGTCGCATCCACCCAAGCAACCCTGAACGCCGCCTTGACCGCCTCATCTAGGCCGATCCTGGCGCCGCTGTTGCTGCTGATGTAAACACAAGGGAGGCCCTCGGCGACGGCGAGGTCGAACGCCGCCCTGTACACGGCGTCTTCCTTCGGGGAGAACGAACCCGACATGTGCGTGATGTCGTTCGCCACGAGGATGATATCGCGGCCGTTCTGGTACTCCTCCGTCACGAGCGTCGCCCTCCAGCACACCATGCCGACGTCGTTCATACCCGGCGCGCGCTCAACCTCCACCAGGACGCCGCTCTTGCCGTGGCCGGGCGCGACGAGCTGATGGGAAGAACCCGCGGGAAGTTCGAGCACGAGCTCCACCAGGTGCTTGATTCCGGGCTGGGGCGCATCCTCGTCGTTCCCGCCCTTTTCAGCCAGGACGTTTGCAAAAATCTCAGGGAAGTCGTACGCGTATGTGCTGTTGAGGTTCTGGCAGATCATTCTCTTGCGCTGGATGGTGTCCAGGAGCGGGTACAGAGGGGGCCTGGGCGCGGGGCCCGAGGTGTCGTGCACGGTTGAGGTCATCTTGAACTTGAGACCCGAGGTGTTGAGCGCCACGACCTCACCGCCGCCGACGCGAACCTCGACGCAGGAAACCTTCAGGCGCCTGAGGTCCTCGAAGGTGAGGTGGATGAAGCTCGCAATGGCCGCCTCGATCCTCGGCAAATCCTCCACTGTGGTGCCGACCATGTTGATGTAGACGTGGTTCCACGCGGTGCCGTGCTGACCGACCGCGAGCTCCAGGGACCCAAGCACATCCGCGAGTACAGAATCATCGTGCACAGAGGTCCACTTGTGATCCGCGAGGGAATCGAGGTCGATGGACACCGAACCGGAGGGTGTTCGCTTGTGGCCGCCGTTGGGAGCCTCGACGCCGGCGAGAAGAAGCTCCTTGTGGTACACCGCCGCGCGAAGGAACACGCGTCGATCGCGCTGCGGCAACTTGGCGCCCCTTCTGCTCTGCGGCACAACTTCTTCCGCGAGGAAGACGCCGATGGAGTACTCGCTGGCGTTGACCCAGTTGCGGGTGCGCTTGCCGTGGGTCCTGCTGGAGATCATACCGACGCACTCCACCTGGAAGTTGGCCAGGCGCTCCACCTCCATCTGCGCCGCCATGTGCGGCCAGAAGCCCCTCGCCACGCTCACCTCCTTGAACTCGCCCTCAGGCGCGAGCGGCGAGGAGGTTGGTGAGGGAGGAGGCAGGTTCGCCGGAGCCGCCGAAGCGAACCGTGCGAGCGACCCGTTGGCAAAGTTGCGCGCAAAGGTGAAGTGCTGCGGGCGCTCACCGATGGCGAGGAGGGTGACCGCGACACGCGAGGTGGCGAGCGAAATGGCCCCTGCGAGATGCTGTCCGCTGACGAACGCCTGCGCCGCGTCGCGAATGTCCCGGTCCTCTCTGCCGTGCAGCCTCGGGTAGTTGATGACAAACGCGAGCTCCTCCGGTTTCTCGGCGTTGGCCTCGGGCAGCGCGGAAACCGCGTGGCCGAGGGACGGCGCGAAAAGCACCAGGTTACGGCCTCCGTCTAGCCTGACGAACGTGACCGCGGGATCGGCGTCAAAGGCGTGCGGTCCCGCCCCTTGGGTCGCGGGAAGGTCGATACCTGCGGCGGCGAAGAGAGCCTCGATGGCGGCAAACTTTTCCGTCTCGGACGGCGCTTCAAAGAGCGTCTCCCACGAAGGGCCATCATCCTCGTGCTCCGCCTCTTCGTGCCCGCGGATCATGCCGATCTCCTCGGCGAGGTTGGCGTACGAGTTGAATCGCGCGAGGGTGTTGGTGTTGTCAAGGAAGAGAGTACCGACGGATCTGCGCTTGATCCTGTCACCAGGCACGCCGGGGGTGCCGGCTCCAATGGACGACTCCGTTTCGCTGCCGTTGAGGGAGGTGAGGTCGTCCATGCTTCCGCCGTACAGGGACCCGGCAGACGCCAGACCAAAGTCCGAGAGGCTCTCCTGGCGGCTATGCGCCAACTTCTCGAGGTTCCCGCCGGACGCCATGGCCAGGTTGCTACCGGACATGGCCTTCATCCTTTCTCGCCTGGACTTGCGGCTGGCGTCCTGCTTCACGACGATGATCTGCCTCGCCCTGTAGCTCACCTCCTTGTACCCAGACTGGGACGCGGACTCGAGCTTCATGAGCCTGCGCACGGCCTCGAGCATGGATGGCGCGTCGATCATGTCGTTTGCGCTCACCTCATCGAGGAATTTGAGGATCAGCGCGGACCTTTGAGCCAATCGCGAGTGCGCGTGAGCGTACTGGACAACCGCGGAGGCGTCACCCCGGTACCTGGACCTGAGAACCATGATGGCATCCTCGAAGCTGGCGCTGCACGCGAACGGCTCCTCGGCATCCAGGAAGGTTTCTAGATGCCTGGTAAGCACCCTCACGCGGTTCATGTGCAGGCCGCCCTCGAACTGGTCGACAAAGGACCGGAGCGGAGCGAAATCCGGGCCGTGCTCGTCGATGAGATCGCGGACCCGCTTCACCGCGACTGAGACGACATCGGTGCCGTCGTCGGTGACCATGGCGCTTTGCATGAACTCCTCGATGGACGCGAGCTCCGTGAGCGCCGCCTTGGACGCCCTGGAACTGACAGCCTGCTTAGTTTCGGAGAATTCGTCGAGCGCCAGCTCCATGGTGCCGAGCACTTCCAGCAGCGGCGTCACCGGATCAGCTGTCTTGTTGAAGTCGTATCCGGCGAGCAGCTGGTGGATTCCCGCCGTGTTCACGGTGAACTTGACCAGGGCGCTGTCGTGCTTGAGGGCGCCGGTGAGCTTACGCGACTCGATCTTGGTGAACTCACCGCTGAACGGCTGGCTCACCTTGACCGAGGAGGGATCCTCCACCTCAACCGCACAGAGCGCGTCGCCCGTTTCGAGCGCCGCGCCGGGCTGCGTCAAATGAGTCACCAAGCCCGTGCTGGTGGCGAGGAGAGGCATGACGGTCTTCATCACCTCCACCTCGCAGTACGCCACGCCCTCCACGGCCCTTCCCCCGTCGGAGACGAGGTATCTGATGAGTTTACCAGTCCCCGGCGCGCTCATCTTCGTCGGGTCAAAGTCATCCGGGAAGAAGCAAGGGTGCCCGTCGACGTGCACCTTGAGGCCAACCTTTGAGGGCTCGGTGTACACGCTGTGCGCCCTGCCTCCGAGAAGGACCTTGAGTCCGCCGTCGCGCAGTGCCAGCACCTCCGCCTCGCACACCGCCTCGCCGTTGACGTGGATGTAAAACAGGGTGTGGCTGCCCATGGTGACGCGCAGAGAGTACCTGATGTCCTTGTAGATGAGCTCGAAGGAGTGCTCGGACAGGTTGGTCATCCACGCCTCCGGGGGCACTCCTCGGGTCAGCGCATCGACCACCCTACTCTCCAGCTCCTGATGCCTCGACGCGGCGCGCATCACCGCGCCGCACACGACCGCGAGGTGGTCGTCCAGCGCCTGAGCCCTGTCCTGCTCGGCGATCAACCCGTCGAGCCACGCGGTGGAGTGGAGGTCGGCTCGGAACTGATCCTTCTCGATGAGCGAGCAGAGGTACTTGACGTTCGTGTGAATCTCGCCCCGGATGCTGAGCTCGGAGAGCGCCTGGATCAGTAAGGTACCGGCCTCGTCTCTGGTTGGCTTGTGCGCGAAGATGTGTCCAAACTGGCTATCCGCGAACTGGTGCACGCCTCCCGTGAGGCCGACGGAGAAGTTGCCGGTGACGCCGGGCAGGGATCGGAAGTGGAGCGAGTGAATAGCACCGGACGTGGGCTTGAAGCCACTCTCCGGGTCCTCCGCGGTCACCCTCGCCGCCATGCAGTGTCCCAAAGGAGGGTTCTGAGGCGCGGTGTCAAAGTCAATCGGGGTGACGCCGTTGGGATCGGTTTGGCCGTAGAACTTCCTGATGTGGGGCATCTTGTTCAGGGGTATGCCCATGGCAATCTGGAGCTGAACCGCCGGGAGGTTCACACCCGTGATCGTCTCCGTCACCGGATGTTCCACCTGCAAACGCGGGTTCACCTCCAGGAACGAGTACTCGCCCGTGGTGATGTTGTAGAGGTACTCCACGGTGCCCACGCCGCTGTACCGAACCTTCTTGGCGAGCCTGACGGCGCCGCGCTCGAGCTCCGCGCACAGCTCCCTCGGCGCCACCGTCACGGGAGCTTCCTCTATGATTTTCTGGTGCCTGCGCTGCACCGAGCAATCGCGTCCGTAAAGGGAGATGGCGTTGCCGTGCTTGTCCGCCACGACCTGAACCTCCAGGTGCCTGGAGTTGGTCGAGAGCTGCTGGATGAACACGGGAGAGCCGGGCACCTCCGCCTGAACCTGCACGAAACCCGTGCGGAGCTCCTCCATGTTGGTCACCATGCGGATACCCTTACCGCCGCCTCCTTCCGAGGCCTTGATCATCAGCGGGAACCCAACCTTCTCGGCGCTCTCCTCCGCCTGGTCCAGGTCCCCGAGCGTAGCCGCCAGTAACACATCCTCGGGAATCGACGTCTCCGGGACGGTCAGACCGGACCCCGACCACGGGATCACGTTCACGTCGCACGACTGCGCCAGAATATTCGCACAGATCTTATCACCGACGGCGTCCATCGATTCCGCGGATGGTCCGAGGAAGGCGATGTCGTGGTACGCGAGCGCGGCTGGGAGCTTTGGGTTCTCGGAGGCATGACCCCATCCGGGCCACACCGCGTCCGCCTGGCACCTGCGCGCCACCTTGACGATCAGGTCCACGTTGGCGTAGTTATTCCTGTTGGAGCCTCCTTCGACGGTGATGAACTCGTCCGCGAGCCTGATGTACTCGGCGTTGGCCTTGACGTCGTCATCGGTCGCCATGCACACGATGTGCAGAATATCGTGGGTTCTGAAGGTCTCGTACTCCCAGAGCCTGAGCGACCGGATGGCCTTCACCGCGCCCACTGCGAATGGGTAGGGAGGGGTTGGTTCAAACATCAGCGCGAAGTCGAGTCGGGGTGGTGAAGGTTTGGGCCGTCAAGGTTCACACCGGGGGGAAGGAATCGCGGGGCGCGGGATGAGGGTTCCGGGGTTGGATTGACAAGGAGACTTACGGCCATTGTTCGCGACGAGGACCTTCCGGATGAGGCGCGTGCCGCCCCTGGACAGCACATAGTTCTCGAACTGAATCTCGGCGGTGGCCACTGTGATCACGAGGAGATGGGACAGGGTCGTGAGTGAGACTTCGGGTGCCATGTATCGGGGAAACTCGCGCGGTCGCCAGGGAGGGTCGGGAGCCCGAGGGATCGGATTCGAGGGGTTTAGGCTCACTCTGTCTGGGGCCGACGACTGCCGATCGGGCGTCGACGACTGGCGCTTGAGGGTGCCTTTACTGCCTTTCTTTACTCGCGACCGACGTCAAGGCCGCGGTGCACTCGTGCCAATGAACCGCTCCCTACCCTTTTCTCCTCGACACACTCGCCAGCGCGTCCACGGAGTACGCCTCTCCGCCTGCCAGTCACCGCCCGTTATATCGCTTCGCCTCCCGCTCGGCACCTCTGCTTGATGGATGCCGTGTGGATGAGAGGCGGAAAACACTTTTCGGTGCCCTCTGAAGTAAATCAGACCGTCATTCTTGAGTTAATTAGACACGTGCTGGACACCCGCGTGTGTGACTCCCGAACTCTCAGTCGTCAATCACGCGATGCGACTTGACATAACGCGTCGATTGCACTCGGACGGTCCCAGACACACAGAGCACGCCTGCGCTGAGCGCGATCGACCAAACTTTCGATGTCCGCCGTGAACTTTGCCCTCGGTGCGCTTGCCGGAGCTGCAGCGACCGCTGTCGCCGCCGACGCGTACCCCTCCATGATGCCGACGCTTGGACTGAATCGGCCCCAGATCGAGTTGAAGTACTTCGACTTCGCGGGGGCCGCGGAGAAGGTGCGGTTCACGCTGCTGATGGGCGGGGTATCCTTCAAGGACACCCGCGTTTCCTTCAAGGAATGGGCTGAGCTCAAGCCGACCACCAAGTACGGCCAGCTGCCGGAGATGTACCTCAACGGCGAGACGAAGCCCTACGCGCAATCGGGAGCCATGCTTCGGTTCGCCGGAGCAATCACCGGCTTGGTGCCCAAGGATCCCATCAAGGCGTTGAGTGTTGACGAGGCGATCGGTCTCGATGAGGACTTGAGGCGCGAAATGCGCCCCAGCATCGTCATCTCCTACGACCAAACCATCAAACCGAAAGAGAAGGCGCGGAAGATCAAGGAGTTGCGCGAGAAGCTCGTCGCCGACCAAATCCCGAAGTTCCTGTCGCACTTCGAACAGATGCTGGGGAACAGCGACTATCTGTGCGGCTCCTCGCCGACAATCGCGGATGCACAGTTCCTCGTTACGTGTAGGTGGCTGGGCAGCGGCGTCCTCGACCACATCCCCGCCGATATCATGTCGAAGTACCCGAAGATCACCGCGTTTCGGGAGCGGATGGAAACCACGCCGGAGATTGCGGCGTACCTTAACAAGCCCAAGTGAGGGGCTGGAGCGACGGGACGACGCGCCCGCCGTGCATGTGGTGGCGTGTCGCATTAGAATACTCACGAGAGAAGACGTGGGATACGTAGAGAACACAATTGTAAATCGTTCGAGCATTATCAGAGTACGTGGCACTTCTTCATCAATCTTCCTCTCACAAGAGTGAGAAGTCGCGTCACGTTTTCGTCGGCGGTGAAATGACTGACACGTCACACAGCGGCGGCGCGATGGGGAACGACGAAGGCGAGGAAGGCGAGTGGGCAACCGGCCAGCAGATCGCTGCGCGGCTGCCCAGCCTGGACGGCGTCGATCCTGACCACCCAGTGGTGACCTGCGGGCTACTGGTCGACGTCGTGGCGAGGGTTGGGGTTCTCGCGATGCCCTCAGAGACGTCGGTGGGGCTGAACCTGGAAGGAGCGCCGACGATGACCCGGCGTGTCGAGGGCGATGAGGATCTCCTCATCGAGTATTCTTCATCAGCTGCGTCGATATTGCTCCGGTACCTCACCGCTAACCCTGAGATCGCGCGAGGCGTGTGCGGTTCCGCGCACGAGGCACCGGACAGCGACGAATTCCGATGCGGGAAGTTCATCCGCGGGGTGTCCGCCGAGGCGGCGGCCGCGGCGATGGCTTGGAGGAAGAGCGAGCTACCCGCGGAGCTGATCGAGCTCGATAGTGCCGCGGCACCTTCCAAAGCCAACCCTTGGAACAAAGCAGAGTCAGCTCACCGGGGTGCCGAGCAGACCGAGCGAGACGCGTCCAAGAGGGACAAAAAGCAGAAGAAGGAGAAGAAGGAGCCCGAGAAGAAGGTGCCGGTGGTGCTAATCCCCGCGGAGGCTCCCGCTGTGCCCGCGTGGGGAGGTGCGGCGTCCGCTAAACCCCCTTCCACATCGAGTATGTCGCAGATCCTCGAGGAGCAGTCCACGAGACCGGTGGTGAGGCAGCCGCAGAAGCTAGACGCGGCGAGTGGGACCCCGGGAATCATTCGCCTGCCCAAGGGCGGGGTCGCACCGAAGAACAAAACCGGCGGTGGCGGTGGGTGGGCAGATCGTCTCCGAGGCCGGCCATCGGGTGGTGGAGGGACCACCGCGTGGGACATGCAGTCGCAGGATGTGGGTAGTCTTGGAATGATCCAGCGCCCCGCGCCCCCCAAGATTCCGAAGATCACCCCCGAGGGACTCACAGCCGAGGCTCGCAAGTCAAAGGTGGACCAATTCGGCAAGGTGCGGTGTCTGGTGTGCAACAGGGCGTTCCTGGCGCGCAAACCCCTGGAGCAGCACCTCGCCGCGTCCCACTTCGGTCTGAACTCGATGGAGGCAAAGGCGCTGGAGGCCAAGCTGGTCGCCGCGGGCGTGCACATCCCGGGCGACGGGTCGGAGAAGACCAAGCCCGACAGGATGGCGGTCCAATTCGGTGAAATCCTGGATCAGCCGAGGTCCAGACCGGGTGATGCGTCGATTGCTAACCTGGCTCATTCCCTCGCCGCGTACATCCGCGAGACCCCGAAGAAGAAAGAGAAGCGCGCCGCGGCGATTGGCGCGACTGGAAGGATGAAGCACGGAGGTCAGATGGTGGTGAACCCCAACCAGGCGTCGAGCAGCGGTCTCGTCCATCGACGCGGCAAAGAGAGGGCGGACGGTAGGAAGAAAAAGGGGATGACCAAACTGAAGAAGATCATCCTCAGCGACCGTGCGGTGCGGCTGGAGAGGGAGGAAACGGCAAAGAAGGAGTTGGAGACGAATGAAAAAGAAACGGGTGAGAAGGAGGCGGAGGAAGAGAAGGGTGTCATGGAGTTGGAGGTTACCGTCGAGGTTGGCAGGGTTTACGTCAACCTACTCGTGCCGGAGGGAGACGAGGGCGTCGTTGGCGTCGATCTCGTGTACCTTGAGGACGACGAGGATGACGACGAGGATGACGAGTACGAGGCGGTTGACGAAGCTGAAGCCGTGCCCGTGCCCGAGCCCGAGCCCGAGCCTGAGGCCGTGCCCGAGCCCAAGGCAGATCCCACACCCGAGCTCAAGGCAGATCCCGCACCCGAGCCCGTTTCAGAGCCCGAGCCCGAGGCGCATAAACCCGGGGGCGTATGGGCAGCTCTGAACCCCGTCAACTGGTTCAAGCAGCCCGAGGAGACGAAAAAGAAGGACGCCGGCAATAAGAAGGACAGGCCAAAGCAGGCCACGGTGGTCTGCGACGTGTGCGGCAAGAGTGTTTCCGGAGAGGGAGCGTGGCAGATGCACATCGAGGGCGCCTACCACAAGAAGGCGCTCTTGAGGAAGGAGAGGGAAGCGGCCGGCGAGGTCGTACAACCGCCCAATCCGCCGGGCACGGGCAAACGGGCTCAGAAAAAGCTCAAGGCTTTCCCCCCCGGCGTTGAGGGCAGCACGAACGACTCGTCCAAGAAGAACATGAACACCTTCATGGGAACCGACGTGAAGATCAGGTACGCCGAGCAGGTGGTCACCCCAGAGGTGAACAAGTCGGTGGTGGAATGCATCGGTGAGCTCAAGAGGTTCCAGGACCGTCTCTACTTCAAGGACCCGATCAAAGCCAAGATGCGTCGCCGCCTGGTGTTTGGCCTGCGGGAGGTGCACAAGTACGTGACGTTGCAGCGGGCCAAGGCGCTCGTCATCGCGCCCAACATCGAGGAGACCGAGCAAGAGGGAGGCTTGGACGACGTGCTCGGCAAAATCATCGAGGAGGCCAAGGCGAACGGCACGCCCCTCATCTTCGCGCTCACTCGAGGTCGGCTCGGGCAGATTGTTGGCAAGCGCATGAGGATTTCCGCGCTCGCGGTGCTGGATGAGAGCGGCGCGGAGCAGCAGTTCAAGGCGATGCTCGATGATGCGAAGGAAGGTCGCAAACTGTTCGCGAACAAGAAGCGGCTGGAAGAGGAGGCTGCAACG
>MDSX01006761.1_pt1 | contig 17696 bp, 14 predicted proteins | sample 811141 | NCBI WGS metagenome assembly MDSX01 (sample SAMN05326642, study PRJNA326480) | marine metagenome | isolation source: seawater | place: Atlantic Ocean: South East | collected 2010 | reverse complement strand
TACTCCTATTTAAACAGCATTATTAGGCTCAATTTTTTAAAAGGTGCTAAATAACTATAAAATTATTGGTTATAATTAATACATTAAAACAGTGTGTAATAACCCATAAATGACTGTAAAATCAATGCTTTTTGTTTATATTCGTGATATACAGACGTTAGCAACCATTAAAAACTTAAAAAAGAATAAAGTATGATCAATAAATTAATTTTAATATTACTAGCAATCCTTGCTGTGGGGATAAACGGCAATTGTCAAACTCAAATAGGTAATGACATCGATGGAGAATTTATCGGAGATTTGTCAGGCCATTCGGTAGCTGTTTCGGCAAATGGAAGTATTGTAGCTATTGGAGCGATTGAAAATGATGATGGAGGCAATAGGTCAGGTCATGTGAGGGTATATGAAAATGTAGATGGTACATGGGCACAATTAGGTGAAGATATTGCTGGAGAGGCTACAGACGATCGGTCGGGATGGTCATTAGATATATCCGCAGATGGTCATGTTGTTGCCATTGGTTCTGACTTAAATAATTTGTGGAGGGGTCAAGTAGAGATATATGAATTTATAGGCGGTATGTGGACTCAAATAGGCGAAGATATTGAAGGTGAACAATTTCAAGAATTATCAGGTACAAGTATATCACTATCTAATGATGGTAGTATAGTTGCTATAAGTTCGCCACGCTATGATGGTGCTTTCGAAAACACCGGAAATGTCAGAGTTTTGAAAAATGTGGGCGGAGCTTGGATACAAGTAGGTGAAGATATTGAGGGTGAATTTGAAGGTGAACGTTCAGGTAATTCAGTATCATTAAATGGGCAGGGAAATATACTAGCAATTGGAGCATCGCAAAATGACGAGAATGGTACAAATACAGGTGAGGTAAAAATATATGAAAACATTGGTAGCACATGGACTCAGTTGGGTGGAGACATAAATGGAATAGCCGAATTTGAGAATTTCGGAACTAAAGTCGCACTATCTGAGGCTGGAAATATCGTGGCGATAAGTTCAGCGAGTAGCAATGCTAATGGGACGCATTCGGGACATGTACGAGTTTTTGAAAATATAGCAGGTGGGTGGACACAAGTTGGTGAGGATATAAACGGGGAAGCGGCTGAAGACTATTCTGGTTGGTCGATAGGGCTGTCCGAAAGTGGTGATGTTATAGCTATTGGTGCCGTGTGGAACGATAGTAGTGGCTTTAATGCGGGTAATGTTAGGATTTTTCAAAATATTGATGCAGTCTGGACACAAGTAGGTCTGTCTATAAACGGAGAATCTGCAAGTGATGAGTCGGGTAGTTCGGTAGACATTTCTGCGGATGGTAATGTCGTGGTTATAGGTGCTAAGTTTAGCGATGGAAATGGTGGTAGTTCAGGCCATGTAAGGGTATTTGATTTATCATCAATAATTTTATCAATTCCTACATTGGATTTTGAAGGCACATTGAGTTTGTATCCTAATCCGGTAAATAATGTCTTAGAAATTAAACTAGACGCAAACAGCGTTTTAAGAAAAGTCAGCATTAATGATTATTCTGGTCAGTTGATACTTACAGCTAAAAAAGAACTAGTTGACGTATCAAAATTAGCTTCTGGATTATATACAGTTACGATTGAATCGAATAATGGAAACAGGTCTAATAAAATCATCAAATTGTGATTTTATTACTTCAAATTTTGTAAAAAAACGTTTGCTAACATCGTACATGCGATAATGCTTCCTATCGGTCGCACTACGCATATACATGACCGTTGTGCAACATTTAACAAAAAACGAAAATCAATGAAAAAAACGAATTACATTTTACTATTTATCTTCTTTTTTACCTTTAATTTGATACAAGCTCAAGACGAAAAAAAAGAATCCAAATTTAATTTAATTGGATATGGCGGAATTGGATACGGAATTGTGGAAAACGATAACGAACCAAATTACAATCTGAATAGCAACAGCGGAGAAATACTTTTGAATTATAACATAAATCAAAAATTCGGAATCGCTACTGGAATTGGAATGAACGAATTGTCTGGTAATGGATTTAATTCTGTTGGCAACTTCTACCACGAAAGAACATTATTAAAAATTCCGTTATTATTTACAATGGGTTCTAAATTATCCGAAAATTTTAGAGTTTTTGCGAATTTAGGTTTTTACGGACAAAACATAATTAAAGACGAATATCGTTTTTTAAATAATACTCAAAAAGACGTTTATGATGGTTGGAATTTTGGAGCACAAATTGGAGTTGGTTTTGTATTTGAGATGTTTGATAATTTTAGTGCAGGTATAAATTATAATGGACAATCGGATTTTAGCAAATTTGAGTCAAACAATAATGTTGGAATTAACGACAAACAGAAAATGAAAAACTTAAATTCAATCGGAATTATATTAATGATTGAACTATAAAAAAAACGTTGCACAACACCGTATAAAAATAATTGCGGTTTAGTGCTTAATCAAAGGTCGTTGTGTGTTTGTAACGTCTGATTTTCCTTCGAAAAATCCTCGCATACAAACCCGCAACTATTCTTATACATAAACGTTGTGCTCAATTAAAAATACTAAGCTTTAGCACCTCCTAAAAGAACACCTGGACTTCCGTCCCATTGTGAATCTGTTAGAGCATCTAATATACACTTTGCAACATCTGCTCTGGATATTGATTTTAGATGAGCATATCCATGACATACAAGCACCGCTAGCCTAGCGGATTCTTTATTACCATAAGTGAACACTTGAGCAGTACGAGAGACTTTCAATTTATGATGCTGTACATTCGACATTGTGATTGCTTATTTATTATTTCAAACTTAAAGAAACAAACGATGCCATATATTGTTAATTTAACTAAGAATTATGAAGCCATGAATATTCGAGATCAACGAAACTATCTTATTCATCCCTATTATATCATGATGGGTCTACTGCTCATGGGAGTGACTGCTTTATTTGTAGGGTTTGTCGGATCATATATGTACAACAGATTACAGTCAGGCATTGATCCCATACAATTACCTAATCTATTTTATTTCAACACATTACTTCTCCTAGCAAGCAGTTGGACAATTGTAAAGACTAAAAAATCATACCTCTCAGACCAGACTGAAAAGTATAAACTTTATCTAGGCATCACTTTATTGCTTACTACAGGTTTTCTAATTAGTCAGATTATAGCCTATATACAATTGCAAGAGATAGAGCTATTTGCTACAAATAGCACTATGAGTGCCTATATGTATTTAATCGCAGGAGCTCATTTTGCTCATGTTTTCTTTGGCATTCCTTTCCTAGCATTATTCCTTATTACTGCTCATAAGAAGATGAAGTCCCCCATTACAGTATTATTGTATTTTGCCGATCCTGAAAAAAAGAGAAAATTAGACCTCCTCAACATCTATTGGCACTTTCTCGATGGATTATGGATAATCCTTATAGCCTTTTTCTTGATCAATTATCTCATTGGGTAATACGTTTCTGTCAGGAACACGATGACAGAAATCAAGGGTCTTAACAACTTATAATAAGATAAACTATTGGTCTTGGTATGTATGTATTGACTTACAGTACATATTATATATATTTGCATTATTAACTGAATATAATGCCATTGCATCTGAAGCTTTTTATTTAGACTTAATTATATAAATACGTATCATTAATGAATTACATTAAATCAATCGTACTACTGCTTGTAGTCTTAGCCTTTGCCTCTTGTAAACAACCCCAACTTAGTGGAACTACTATATCTGGCACTATCAATAATGCGGCTGACATGGGAGCTTATTTCGATAAGATGGGAGTAGATAACGCAAATGAAGTCATAGCCAGTGGTACTACAGATGGCTCAGGAAACTTCTCTTTCAATTTTCCAGAAGGCATAGAACCAGGATTATACAGAGTAAGGCTAGGCGTACAAAATGCTGAAGTCGTACTTGAAAGTACAGATACTAATGTAAAAATCACTGGAGATCTCGAAAATCTAAAGAAACTTGAATACAAAGTAGCAGGAAGTGCATTGACTGAGAGTTACCTCTCCATAGTAGGCCAATATTTAGATAAATCTTTAGATACTGATGCTCTTATGAAGGCAACAAAGGAAGCCAACCCATTGGTAGGATATGCTCTTGGATCTAAACTTTTTAGATTCAGACCAGAATTTGCAAGTCTGCATATGTACGTAAGTAAAAACATGAAAGAGCAATACCCTGAACTTCCTTTATCAATGGCATACAAGGGAGTAGCTACAGATCTTCAAAACAAATACCTCAAATCACAAGCAAGTGGTAATGTTAGAATTGGAGCTCCTGCGCCTGAGATCGACCTTCCTGGATTAGATGGTAAAAACAGAAAGCTTTCGGACTTAAAAGGAAGCGTAGTATTACTTGACTTCTGGGCAAGTTGGTGTGGACCATGTCGTAAGGCTAATCCGCACGTAGTGGAAGTATATCACAAGTACAAGAATAAAGGATTTGACGTATACAGTGTATCTCTAGATGGTTTAGATGCACGTACCAAAAAGAGATACGATTCAAAAGAGAAGATCGCCAAAGCGCTAAAGAAATCTGAAGATAGATGGGAGCAAGCAATCAAAAAAGATAAACTCTCTTGGGATAATCATGTAAGTGATCTCAAAAAGTGGGAGTCTCAAGCTGCAGCTTTATACGGAGTAAGAAGCATTCCTAAGACATTCCTTATTGACAAAGAAGGCAATATTGCTGCGATCAATCCTAGGTCCAACCTAGAAGATCAAGTGAAAAAGTTTTTATAGCACCTCTCTTTGAAAACTGATAAAATAAGTCCCTGTAACGATGTCAGTTACAGGGACTTATTTTTGGTAACATTTTAACAATGCCAATTAGTCTTTTCAATCAAAACATAATTTTTAAACCCAAATCTTACACCTCCATCAATGAGTAGGTCACGCAAGTTCCGTTTCTTCCTATTCTGATATATCTATTTGCCCTTTAATTAACGACGCAGCCTTAACAGTATCGATTTGTGGAATTCCTTTTATTAGAATAATAAAATAATTAAGCTCAATTGCATATACCAGAATAATTTTAATTACTCCTTTACATCACGGCCGCTCTAACTCTTACTAATTTTTCTAACAACCCTTGAAGCTGATCTAATGGCAACATATTAGCTCCATCACTCTTAGCTATACTTGGATCTGGATGTGATTCTAAAAACAGCCCATCTACACCAACAGCCACAGCAGCTTTAGCTATTGTTTCTATTAAAGCAGGCTTACCTCCAGTTATACCTGTTGGTTGATTAGGTTGCTGTAGTGAGTGTGTACAGTCCATAATCACTGGTACTTCTGTCTCTTGCATCAGAGGTATACCTCTGAAATCTACCACCATATCCTGATAACCAAAAGTAGTCCCACGTTCGATAAGCCCTACGTTGTTATTTCCACTTTCTATCACTTTATTCACGGCAAATTGCATTGACTCTGGACTCATAAACTGTCCCTTTTTGATATTCACGGTTTTGCCCGTTTTAGCGGCTGCAACAAGTAGATTAGTTTGACGACACAGAAATGCTGGAATCTGCAGAACATCGACATACTCCGCAGCTATTGTTGCTTCTTCGTCTGTATGGATATCTGTAGTCGTCGGAAGATCAAAGGTTTCTCCTACTTCTTTTAATATTTTTAAAGCCTTCTCATCACCAATCCCTGTGAATGAATCGATAGAGCTCCTATTGGCTTTCCTGTATGATCCTTTGAACACATAAGGTATCTTGAGATCATCTGTGATACGTTTTACTTTCTCTGCAATGGACATTGCCATATCTCGTCCTTCAATCGCACAAGGGCCACAAATAAGAAAAAAATTGCCAGAATCTAAATGTTGAATTTTAGGAATATTGATTATTGTATTATGCATTATTGTCGCCTTGAATATTTTAAATAAGAATTACAAAGATGGTAAATATGAGTTTTAAATTTATTGTATCTACTTTATAACCAGTATTTTACCTACACTAAGCTTATCTCCTACATTAGCTATGTAAAAATATGTGCCGCTATCTAATCCTTCGATGGCAATCATGTCACTAGAGCTCTTAGTAACAGAAATAAGTTTTCCAGAAATATCATAAAGTTGCAAATTACTTATTATTCCTTCAGATACACTAAGTGTAAAATCACCTTGATTCGGATTAGAAGCTACATTAATATCTATTATTTGATTCGGATCATAAGTAGATGTAGTTAATACATTCACTAACCATCCAATCTCAACTTTACACCCCATGGAATCAGTGACTATCAAATCATAATACTGAGTCGAATCGTTCCATACTAGAGGACTTCTATCCGTTATATCAGATATATTATAATCTGGTGACCAAAGATATTCACTAGGCCAATTGCTCTCAGCGATAGAGTAAATTCCTATAGAATCTCCTGCAGCGATGGCAGAAATTGGCTCTTGCGATGTATAGCTCCAATTAGTAGAATATATAACCATAGAATCAACACAAGTAACACCTGTAGAAGTAGTCCCAGTTAAGTAGAAGGTCTTTTTCGGATCATTTAAATAACCAACTTCAGAGTTTAGAATAGTGGTATCCGAAAGCATATCAGAAGCATAAGTAATATTACCCAGATCTGAAATACTAGGATCAGTTGTCCAAGTATGAGATACTACATTACTCGTTAGCAATTGCCCTATAAGAGTGTCTATTGATTCATCTAAATCGTGACATAAGATCACATCATCTCCAGCATCCACCGAACAAGGTATATTCATAGCCATCTCTACTGCAGCTAAGACATCTATTCGTCCGTAGCCATAATAAAAATTAGGAACGTCCATTGACGATATATCACCACACACTGCATCATCTACTAATGTTACTGCCGTACTTTTTAGGATATCCTTTATCACATCTACCTGTCCAGCGAGATCTGGATTGGCACTGATAATAAGCGCAACAGCTCCAGCCACATGAGGGCCAGCCATACTTGTACCTCCCCAACTATTAAATCCTCCTTGATGATCGATAGACAATACGTTAACTCCTGGAGCTACTACGTCGGGTTTGATCCTGTAAGAACTATCAATGAGTACAGGACCAATACTACTAAATCCTGCTTTTGTATCATCTTCCCTAGAAGCTCCCACGGCAAACGAATTTTCGAATATCGCTGAAGGATTACTTATCGTTCCGCATGAACTGCCATCATTCCCGGCTGAGACAACTACCACAGTACCTGCTGCAGTCAGGTTATTAATCACAGTCTCCATCATGAAGAAATTATCAAGATTACAGCCTTCATTTGGAGGACAGCCCCAACTATTATTAATAACGTGAGGTGATCTTGTAGGATCAGGATTTTGCCCATTGATATCTGTAGGTGCTAGAAACCATTCATAGCATTCTGTATAGGTAACTGGGCTTCCATAACCTCTATCCATATTACGACAAGCGATCCACTTGGCATCAGGTGCTACACCTATCTTGAGAGTATCATTTCCACCAACCATCGTACCCATAGTATGAGATCCGTGAGCGTGATCATCACAAGGCTCTGTGCTATCAAGTCCACATGGATTATTGGCGGGATCATTATCTGAGTCTCCATGCATGGGATTCAGCTCATGTATAGCATCGTGCCAACTGTAATCATGTATGACTGTATCTGAGCTATAGCCTTGATATTTAGTAAGTATCGCCGGATTATCATAGTCATATCCTGTATCTTGACCAGCTACGATTACCCCCTCACCTCTGATTCCCATTTCCCATACAGTATCGGCTTTGATTTGCCTGATACCCCATTCAGCATCAGTCCTCATTGTAGCGATATATTCATCATTCGTATAAGGTCTTTCCACTCTATTCTGTACATTAGGTATTATCCGATCTATATCAAAATTCGACGCCATATATTCAGCCTCGTCCAATGTCATCCATGCCTGCATACCATTAAAAGCAAAAAATGAATGATGCTTGATACCTTTATCTGCTATATGAAGCTGAAGTAATCTTTGTGATTGAGCCGAATGAGCTTTCAATGATTGATAGACGTATGTGGCTTTTTCATCCTTGGTCATACCATTAGTCTTGTCATATAGATCTAATTGATCATTCATGACTATGATACATTCTACTCTATTTTCATTCTCCCACTTATTAAATAAGTCATTTGAAATGGTCTGAGCCCATAATGGATTCAAAAAAACTGAAGTAATAACCAGTAGCACTAATTTTGCCATAACCTTGGTATGATTTAGTTTAAGTAAAAAGCTTTATCGTCTTTTACATATAGCCAAAGTTAGTCATAATATTGGAGGATTGAAGCGTTGAAGATTGTATATAAGTGATTTAGTTTATAGCCTGCGAAACATCTTTCTAAATCAACTTTGGGAGGTCTGTTGACAAACTAGGTTTAGTAGCACATTAATACAAGTCAAACACATTAGGTTGACCTATTAAATACACTTTAATAAAGATCAAACTAGAGCTTGCTATCTCTACAACTCTATTGAGGCATTAAATTGCATTATTATTAGAGCATTGAAAATTATGCAGTCCTAAGATTAGGCTCAAATACATCCTTGTATAGTATGATATTATCATATTCTTTTTTGAATTCATATTTCAGCACATCAAATGTTGTGACTATCCCAACCAGCTTATCGCCATCCATAACCGGCAATGCATGGAATCTATTATCTAGAAATAGTTCTGCTGCAGTACCTATTTTATCATTGATACTGATCTTCACGATCCGTGTATTCATTACGTCAGTAACAAAAGTCTCATTTGGGTTACTACTTCTATGATTCCATAAATCATATGTAGTTATTAAACCGATCAAATTTCCCTCTTCTAACACCGGTAGATGGTGAATACGATGATGCTTAAACAGTGATTCCACATCAGCAATGGTATGTTTTGGAGAAAGCGCAATAGGATTTTTAGTCATAATCGTGTGTATAGCTTCATTCATCATAGGTCCAAGATATTTAGCGCATTATAAAATAAAAAAATATTTGAACTTTAATTTAAGAAACAATATTCATTTATTCTATTAAATTACAATTTATAATATCTAAAAATTTATAAAATACCATATTTTAAACAAAAAATATTTGATATAATCGAATAATTTTCATTCGACTCAACACTTGTTGATATTTAGTAAGTTATACATATTTAAAAATATATCCCAATGAAAACAACCTACTTTTTCCTAATAGATTATGGCGCTTCTAACCATTATTAGCCATTCGTCTATAATTGAAGTAAGATCGTCCATCACTTCGGCTTAGTTAGCTAAACTAAATTGTACATTTGCATTCCGGTTTTACTAAACCGAGAGCTAATAAATTCTAGCATTATATAAGAACCTTAGACGATACATATGGAACGCAATAATATCATTGCTTTTATCTTAATATTCATGACCATGATTATGTGGTCATATATGAATCAGCCTTCGCAAGCTGAAATAGATCGACAAACTACCATACAAGACTCGATAGCGCTTGTGTCCGAACAAATAAAGCTAGCAACAATAGCAGAACAAGATAAAATAGCAGACGCTATCCAAGAACAAGCAGTCACTATTAGTGACTCCGCTCGCCAACTACAGAATACTGCTATCTATGGATCTTTCGCTCCAGCAGCAATTGGGTCTCCTAAGACTTATACCTTGGAAAACCCTAACGTGAAAATTGAATTTTCCAATAAAGGGGGAAATATCATTTCTGCACATCTCAAAGATTACAAGTCAAGTGCTTTAGTAGATGGAGAAGATGTAGGTTACACACCACTATACTTCATGAATGATGGGCGTAATAGATTTAACTATAAACTAAGTACTCCTAATGTACCTGCACGTATGATCAATACGGAGGAATTGTACTTTACTCCGACACAGTCAGGCAATTCTATATCATTCAAAGCAAAGACTAGTGATGGAGGGTATATCGAACAATCATATACTCTTGCTGATGATGGCTACAACGTAGATTACGACCTCAATCTAGTAGGTATGAATCAACATTTAGATACTGGCCGTAAAAGTGTCACACTCGAATGGGACAGCTACCTCAATAGACTTGAAAAGAACAATAAATTTGAACAAACATACTCAACGGTATATTTCCGTGACAATCAAGATGAAGATGTAGATTACTGTAGATGTGTATCTGACGCTGACGAAGATTTGTCAGAAGATAAAATAGATTGGATAGCAAATGTTAATCAGTTTTTCAATACTTCTTTAATTACAACCAACACCCCATTCACTGGCGGCAAGTTTGAGACCAAGATGATTGATCAAGAGTCTGATTCAGATAAGGCTCTAAAACTGATCAAATCAGAAATAGAAATGCCATATGACCAATCTGCCAATCAGAGCATCACTATGAAGATGTATATCGGTCCTAACAAATTTGAAAATCTAAAAGAATATGGAGTAGAATTAGAAGAGATCATTCCATATGGTACTTCTATATTCGGATCGATCAATAGATGGTTCATTAGGCCGTTTTTTGGTTTCTTGTCAGGGTTTATAGGGAGCAAAGGTATTGTGATCCTAGTATTGATCTTCCTCATCAAAATGGCTCTCTACCCCCTTATGTATAAGATGTTGGCTTCACAGGCCAAGATGGGTGCACTTAAGCCTGAGATTGCTAAACTGACTGAAAAGTATAAAGAAGAGCCACAAAAAAAGCAGATGGAGACTATGAAAATCTATCAGCAATATAGTGTAAGTCCATTTGGGGGATGTATGCCTATGATCGCGCAGATGCCCATTTGGTATGCCATGTTTAGATTCTTCCCTGCATCGATAGAATTCCGTCAAGAACCATTCTTATGGGCCACCGACCTTTCATCATATGATGTATTTTTCCAACATGGTATAGATATTCCTTTTTTAGGAAATCACATATCACTATTCACATTACTTTGGGCAGTTACTACATTGATATATACCTACTACAATACTAAACATATGGATATGTCCGCCAATCCTGCGATGAAGTATGTACAGTATTTTATGCCCGTAATGTTCTTAGGGTTTTTCAATAGTTATGCTTCTGGATTAACAACGTATATGTTCTTCTCTAACTTGATCAACATTTTGCAAACAGTTATCACTAAGAAATTTGTCTTTGATGATGAAAAAATTCTAAGTGAGCTTAATATTCAAAAAGAAAAACCGAAGAAGAAAAATTCATTTGCTCAAAGATTACAAGAGCAAATACGACAAGCGCAAGCTCTTCAGGAACAACAAGCCAAAGCTAAAAAAAAGGGTAAGAAGTAAATATTTTTTTGTTATCGTAAATGAGCAATACTGTTTCATTCTAAAATAAACAGGTCAATAAATCAACTGCGATAAATAATAAGTCATCAACCAATTTATTATTAGTCTTTATTATGAATAAGGTAGGAATAATCGGTTCTGGAAGTTTTGGTATCACGATATCTAGTCTAATCGCTACCAACTGCGATGTATTAATCTACTCCCGCAATCCAAAAACTAGAGCATCTATCAACGATGATCATTTCCTTAAAAATACTAAGCTGAGCAAACAGATCATTGCTGTTGATGATATGGCTAGGATCTGTGAAGAGTGTCAATTGATATTTCCTATTGTTCCTTCATCCGCATTTAGAAGTATGATGAAAGATCTGAGTAAGTACCTCACGCCGTCACATATATTGATACATGCTACCAAAGGTTTGGATTACGGTGACAAGACTATAGCTGATTTAGAAAAGGCATCATTTGTCAGAAGTGACATCCATACTATGTCTGAGGTAATCCAACAAGAGTGTTCTGTAGTAAGAGTAGGCTGTCTGTCAGGCCCTAATCTAGCCAGAGAGATTCTAGATGGCAAGCCTGCAGCGACTGTCATTTCATCAGCCTTTGATGAAGTAATCAATAAAGGGAAGAAAGCTTTAGCCTCAAATAGATTTTTTGTATTCGGATCACATGATGTTACTGGAGCAGAATTAGCAGGTGCATTTAAAAACATAATTGCAATAGCCTCAGGTATCTTGGGTGGACTCAATATGGGTAAAAATTTACAAGCGCTTCTAATTACAAGAGGGCTCAGGGAGATGATACAGTTTGGAAGTTCCATGGGTGCGAGTGCTAATTCGTTTCTAGGTAGTGCGGGGATCGGGGATCTTATCGCTACTGCTACGAGCACCAATAGTCGCAACTATACTTTCGGCACAAGATTAGCTGCCGGAGAGCCCTTACAAGAGATACTAGACACTTCAGATGAGATCATCGAAGGACTTAGGACACTGATGATTATACATAGATTAGCCGAGACTGAAAATATAAAATTACCAATCACAGAAACACTATATCGAGCGATTTACGAAGGTCTAGACATCAAGGAATCTATCTCTTGGTTGATGAGCTACCCTACGGCTCCTGATGTAGACTTTATCTAGAATACAATTAGCATTATGTGGCCAATAATATGGGATACTGATCCAGAAATAATAAAACTATTTGGTAATATTTCTATCCGATGGTATAGCTTACTATTTGCAGGAGGCTTGGTCGCTGGATTTCAGGTATCCAAAAATCTGTTTCTTACAGACCGCTGGTCAATGGAAGATATAGACAAGTTAGCTTTATTTGTTTTCATAGCAACTATTCTCGGTGCTAGGCTTGGCCACTGTTTGTTTTACGAACCCGACTATTATCTGAGTCATCCTTTAGAAATGCTCTTACCATTTACCTGGAAAAGCGGATCATTTGAGATGACTGGATTTAGAGGTTTGGCCAGCCACGGAGGGATTTTTGGAGTACTATTAGCCATATGGATTTTCTCAAAAAAATACAACAAACCAATTTTTTCTATTCTAGATATAGCGGCGGTTGGAGGTTCACTTGCAGCAATTTTCATACGTCTTGGAAATTTCATGAATTCAGAAATTATTGGAAAAGCAACAGGATCTGATATAGGTATTGTATTCAAGAAAGTAGATTCTATTCCTCGTCATCCTGGCCAACTTTATGAGGCTTTCGCATATTTCACACTCTTCGTAACCCTTTTTTATTTATACAAAAAGAAAAGGAATTTATTTGAGCATGGTTTTATTTTTGGCCTATTTTTTACCTTATTATTTATAGCTCGATTTGTTATTGAGTACTTCAAAGAAAATCAAGTGGGTTTCGAAAATGCGTTAACATTCAATATGGGGCAACTCCTGAGTATACCATTTATTATCGGCGGACTGATTGTGATGTATAAGAAACGAAAAAAAACAGAGCTTAAGGGTTAATACCAAAAATCTAAAAAAGTACTCATTCATTTTTGTCAAATAAGCATCAAACAAAGTTACTCTAAGAAATTATTCTTAATCGCTTAATCGAAAGATTTTAGGTTTAATCTGTCTTTAATACTCTAACAGATCTAATCATTTTGACGCAATAAAAAAATTAGAACAGGCATAATTATTTGATGAACGATTAAGTTTACATTTATAAAGACTAGAAATATAAGTCTGTATTACATTCTAAGTTCGAGGTAATCAAATTGTCTATATTACTCTTGATCTCAAATACTATACTTTAGTTAATTAGGTCATATCTCGAAAGATCGCACGACTAATCGAATAAACTTAAACTAAACGTAAGGACTATACCTTTAGGAGATAAAGAGGCCATTCACTATCTTCACACTCTATGGAGAACATTAAAAACATATCCTGTCCTAACTGCAATCATACATTCGATGTGGAGCAGGTACTCTCTGGTAAGCTGGAGAGAGAGTATAAAGAGAAGCTCAAGCAACAAAGCATGGAGCTACAATTGAACTATAAAAAGAGGGAAAAGACGCTAGAGGCACAGAAAGCAGACTTTGAAAAGAAGAGAAAGAACGCAAATGAAATGATAATGGATCGTGTAAAGAAAGAGGTAGCTGCTAAACAAGAAGAGTTAGAAAAACAAATGGCTGTAAATGAACAAGAAAATAAAAAGAAACTCGCTGAGAAAGAAGTTGCCTTAAAATCTAAAGTAAAGGAAGAGTATGACCATAAACTCAAATCGCAGGCTGAAGAACTTGAAGAAAAGCGTATGCAACTACTCAAATCGAGAGAAAGCGAAATAGAACTAGTGAAAGTAAAGCGCCAAATGGAAGAGCAAGAAAAAGAAATCGAATTGCGTATGCAAAAACGCATGTCGAAAGAAATACAAAATAAAGAAGAGCTTCTCAAACGTAGATTGCAGGCAGAACTAGAAACGAAACAAAAGGATAAAGACCACCAAACAGATCTTGAAAAGCGTGAGCTACTCAAGCAATTAGAAGATCAAAAGAAGCTTGTGGATGAGATGAAACGTAAAGCTGAACAGGGATCTATGCAGATGCAAGGAGAGATACTAGAGCTAAAAATAGAAGAGATATTAGGTAAAGAATTTCCATATGACTCTATCGAAGAAGTGCCTAAAGGAATTAGAGGTGCAGATTCCATCCAGAAGGTATATAATAAAATGCAGCAGCATTGTGGCACAATCATTATAGAAAGCAAACGGACTAAAGCATTTACATCAGATTGGATCCCTAAACTCAAATCAGATCAGAGATCAATATCTGCTGAGATTGCGGTATTAGTAACTGAGACTATGCCCAAAGGTGTGGAATCATTCACTGAGATAAATGGTATATGGGTTTGTAGCATAAATGAATTGGTTGGTCTCATATATGTACTTCGTCAGACGCTTATAAAAACTATGGCTGTCAAAAGCTCTCAAGTCAATAAAGGTGATAAGATGGAGATGCTCTATTCGTTCTTGACTGGGGAAGAATTCAAAGATCAAATAAGTGCTATTGTAGAAGGATTCTCAGCAATGAGACAAGATCTTGACAAAGAGAAACGTGCCATGACTGCTATCTGGAAGCGTAGAGAAAAACAGATAGAAGTGGTAACTGATAATACTATCAATATGCACGCGTCTATTAAAGGAATCGCTGGAAAGTCTATACCTGCCATACAGCAACTGGAATTGGGTGATGGACTTGAGATCTTAGGTGAGTAAGTAATGAGAGATGAGAATGATATGACGTATTATCATCTTTAGCGAGTGCAAAGAGAAGAAAGTTAAATGACTTTTAATTTACTCTATGCTGTATAAATCAAGTTGTCTTTTCATTATTGGACGAAACAAAAAAGGAAAAAAAGATAACATTAGCATCATTGGATAACCATAAGGTAACATAGGGCTCTCATCCTTGGATTCAAGAATCTGATATGGTTTACCACCAATATGATGATGGTCAGAATGCCTAGTTAATTCAAATAATAATACCCTTCCAATTATATGATCTGAGTTCCACGAATGTCTAGCATTTACCCTTTCGTATCTACCATTAGCTAGCACTTTACGCCTAAGTCCATAATGAGCAAAATAATTTTGAGCTTCTAATATAGAAATCCCAAATATAGCTGCGAAAAAATAACATCCAGTTACAAATAAGCCAAAGAAGGAAAATATACAAATCAATAATAATATCGGTAAAAATGTGTAGACAAGCATTGGGTTAAAGTTAGAATTCTTACCCTGTGCCTTTAATCTCTTTGACTCCAGCTTCCATGTTTTGAAATATCCTCCAATTTGAGATTTCACAGCAAAAAAATAAAAATTATCGTCCTTCTCTGCCGAGGTTAAATCTTCTGGAGTTCCTATATCTTTATGATGTCCACCATTATGATAGGGCACAAAGTGATTTTGAATTGATGATGTAAGTAACACTTGGGCCAAAAACTGCTTCAATGGATTGTTAGTTTTATGACCAAGTTCATGTCCGACATTGATACCAACTACCCCTAGAATCGTTCCCATCATAAATATTCTAGCTATTATGTCAGCGACAGCTAATGTAGGGTCAGAAATAGACACTAAAAAGCGATACATGACAAAAAGATGTAGCGGCACCATAATGTAAAGTACTAAATCATAGAAAAAATCATCTCTGGCCAATTCTTTCTCAGTCTCGACAAAATTATACCTATTTGGAGGAAAAATTTGTTCGCTGATTGGTACAATTACATAAAGAAAAATAATACCAAAATAAGCGTAGATACCCGTAGTGCTAAATGAAAAGAGTGCTAGTAATGGCAGAATGTATGCAGCGAAGTATTTAATTTTACCCATAATTGAAATAAATTTATAAACAAATATATATAAATCGAACTATAAAATACAATATAGTTCTATAATGCCAGGGTCATTGTCTTTCAAGTACCAAATTGGGATTATACGTGTTTGATGTACATTTACTAAGTAATTAATTAAGCTAACTATTAAAAATCATAAAGCAATGGGACGAAAATCCTTATTGAAAAAACGCAAAAATATTACCAGCAAAACTCATAATTGGCTAAACCACCTGTTAGAGGGTCTTCAGTATGAGAACTTAGAGCAATTGACTATGGATAATATTGCTTGCATAGCTGGAAAGAGTAAATCAACTATCTATGAATACTTTAATAGTAAAGAAGAAATATTACAGGCCGCATGCCAAACGAGAACAAAAGTGATATTTGATTCCTTACTTAATCTTAGACAACAAGATTTAGACACTGTAAGCCTATATGCACAATTAATTGAACTATTTGCAGCAGGTACGTCTGGTATTTCCTTGTCGTTTTTACAGGATATTAAGCAATACTACCCTACAGTATGGTTGGTAGTAGAAGAATTTACAGACAGTTTTGTAGAATTATTAAAAGACCATTATACAAAAGGAATAAAAGAAAAAGTTTACAATTCTGTTTCAATAGAATTACTAGGCAATATCGACAAGCTATTTGTCACACAAGTTGTCACTAATCCTTCTATTTTCTCTGATGATAAGTATACCCTAAGTAACCTTATAAGAGATTATTTAAATCTAAGACTTATGGGTTTACTCAAAAGGTAGCCAGAGACTATTGTCAATTCATCAACTAAGAATACCCAAGAAAAAAAAACAAATGTTAATTGATATGTCAATGAATCATGTCCAATATTTAATTAAGAAAGATAACAATATATCTTAGGAAGACTAGAAACTCACTGAATAAACATATCTTTAGAAAAGTTGCTATGAGCAAACATACGAACCGTACTGCGATTAGCTAGGGCATAAAACAATACCACTAAACAAATAATATGAATTTAGCAGTACTTATAGATGGAGACAATATACCTTCTGCACATGTAAAAGAGATGATGGAGGAAATTGCGAAATATGGTAACCCTACCATAAAAAGAGTATATGGAGATTGGACCAATCCTCACCTATCAAAATGGAAAAACTTACTGCTCCAAAATGCCATAACACCAATACAGCAGTATGCTTATACTACAGGTAAAAATGCTACAGACTCTGCTATGATTATTGATGCCATGGATATTCTATATTCAGAAAAAGTCAATGGTTTTTGCTTAGTATCCAGCGATAGTGATTTCACCAAACTAGCAACGAGACTAAGAGAAGCTGGCATGCAGGTTATTGGAATAGGAGAAAAAAAGACACCCACACCATTCATAGTGGCTTGTGAAAAGTTTATATACATAGAAATCTTAAGAAAGCAGTCAACGAGCAAGGAAGACATCAACAAGAAAGACGAAGCAGTAGAGATTATAGATCGAATCACTCCAAAAGTAATAAAGTTAATATCTTCTACTATTACGGATTCCTCAG
>MDSX01075035.1_pt1 | contig 17701 bp, 16 predicted proteins | sample 811141 | NCBI WGS metagenome assembly MDSX01 (sample SAMN05326642, study PRJNA326480) | marine metagenome | isolation source: seawater | place: Atlantic Ocean: South East | collected 2010 | reverse complement strand
ATCAGAGCAGCTGAAGACAAAGCCTTAGCTTCTTTTCAAAGGACCCACAAATAAATTATATTTGCACAAATGTTCCACGTGAAACAAGCTTATGTTTGATCAAGAATATGACGTAATAGTGGTAGGTGGCGGCCACGCCGGGAGCGAGGCAGCTGCTGCAGCGGCTAATTTAGGCGCAAAGACTCTGTTGGTCACAATGAATCTTCAAACTATTGGACAGATGTCCTGCAATCCAGCTATGGGTGGAATTGCAAAAGGGCAAATTGTAAGAGAGATAGATGCTATTGGTGGTTACAGCGCAATTGTTACTGACAAATCTTCAATTCAATTTAAAATGCTTAATCTTTCAAAGGGTCCAGCTATGTGGAGTCCTAGAGCCCAAAACGATAGAGCTCTGTTTGCTCAATATTGGAGAGAAATGTTAGAAGCCACTCCAAATCTTGATTTCTACCAAGAAATGGTAAAGAATCTTTGGATAGAAAAAAACAAGTTGTGCGGAGTTGTCACGGGTTTAGGTCAAAAGATCAGAGGTAAGGCTGTTGTTCTAACAAACGGAACATTTCTTAACGGTCTAATTCATGTGGGCGACAAAAACTTCGGAGGTGGTAGGGCTGGAGAAAAAGCGGCAAAAGGAATTACAGAGCAACTTGTATCTATTGGCTTTGAATCTGGAAGAATGAAAACAGGCACACCGCCTAGGGTTGACGGAAGATCACTCGATTATTCTAAAATGATTGAGCAACCAGGCGACGAAAACCCACAAAAATTTTCTTATTTAAACTCATCCCTCCCATTAAAGAATCAGTTGTCGTGTCATATGACATATACGAGTGCCGATGTTCATGATTTGCTGAGAGAAGGGTTTGATCGGTCTCCAATGTTTAACGGAAGAATAAAAAGTATCGGGCCTCGTTATTGCCCTTCAATAGAGGACAAAATTCATAGGTTTTCAGAAAGAGAAAGACACCAGCTGTTTGTTGAGCCCGAAGGATGGAACACGGTTGAGGTTTATGTTAATGGGTTTTCTACCTCCTTACCAGAGGAAGTTCAGTTTTCTGCTTTACGCGCTGTTCCAGGTTTTGAAAAGGTGAAGTTTTTTAGACCAGGCTATGCTATAGAATATGACTATTTTTATCCAACACAACTCAATTATTCGCTTGAAACAAAGATTGTTGAAAATCTTTTTTTCGCAGGTCAAATTAATGGAACTACTGGATACGAGGAGGCCGGATCTCAAGGCTTGATGGCGGGAATTAATGCGGTGTTAAAAATCAAAGAAAAAAACCCATTTGTACTGAAAAGAGATGAGGCTTATATTGGAGTTTTAATAGATGATTTAATTACAAAAGGAACTGAAGAGCCTTATAGAATGTTTACATCAAGAGCAGAATACAGAATGCTTTTAAGACAAGATAATGCCGACCAAAGGTTAACAGAAATTAGTCATTCATTGGGTCTTGCTGGTGATGAAAGGTTGGCTTTGTGTAATCTAAAATATAAGCAGTCTGCGGGCTTAATTAATTTCTTAAAATCTCAAAGCATTTTACCAGCTGAAATCAACCCTATTCTTTCATCAAAAGAATCAGCTTTGATTAAACAGTCTGGTAAAGCCGATAAAATTTTATCTAGACCAAATATATATATGTCAGACCTTAAAGAGTGCGACAGCGTAGATTCTTATATTTCTACAAACAATCTTTCTGAAGAGGTTCAAGACCAAGCCGAGATTCAAATAAAATACAGTGGTTATATTCAAAAAGAGAAAAACAATGCTGATAAATTAAATCGACTGGAATCTGTAAAAATTCCAAAAGATTTTGATTATAAAAAGCTTAAATCGATAAGCGCTGAGGCGTTAGAAAAGTTAAATAAAATTAAACCCAAAACCATATCGCAAGCATCAAGAATCAGCGGGGTGTCTCCCAATGATATTTCTGTTCTTCTTGTTTACATGGGTCGTTAAATGTTTCACGTGGAACAAAAGGAAACACACATTGAAGTTGTTGATCATTTTCTTACAAAAGAAAAATTTAAAATTCAACACACCTCTGTTCCTGGCCTACTTCAAACAAAACCTATACCTCCCAAAGAAGACATAAATAAATATTATAAATCTGAAAAATATATTTCTCATAATTCCAGAAAAAAGGGGTTGTTTTTTTTCTTTTACAGATTTTTAAGGTCTATTAATTTTTATGCCAAATACCGTTTTTTGTCAATTAATAATAATCCAAATGTGCTAGACTTCGGTTCAGGCGAAGGCTATTTTCTAAACAAGCTCAAAAAAAAAGGGTTCAATGTATATGGTGTTGACCCGTCTGTAACATGTTCACTCCCCGATATTTACAAATCTATTTTTACCCAAGAACTGGGTAACCAAAAGTTCGGCCACATAACAGCATGGCATTCAATTGAGCACGTTCATGAGTTGCAAAAGACGGTCTCTCGCATGTATGACTTGCTTGATGAAAAAGGGAGCTTAATTGTTGCGGTCCCCAATTATTTGTCTTTTGATGCCAGATATTACAAAAACTTTTGGGCTGCTTATGACGCACCAAGACATTTGTGGCATTTCGATAAAAAATCGCTAAAAGAGTTTTTTGAAAATAAAGGCTTCAAACTCATTAAATCTAGCCCAATGATTTTAGATGCTTATTATATCTCTTTACTTTCCGAGTCATATAAAAAGTCACCACTTAAAATCTTTAAGTCGATTTTTGTTGGCACAATTTCAAACGTATTAGCTTTTTTCACAAAAGAATACTCTTCAAATATTTTTGTCTTTAAAAAAACTAAGATAAATATCTAAGGCCCTTTTTGATTATAGAATACTCTATTTTTCCAGCCCCAAAAATCTCACCATCCCCCTGACACACTAAATCGCCTTTTTTAGCGCTTATTTTTACCACATCATCTACTAGTGTCAAAACTTTGCGTTCTTTAAAAATAGACCCATTAAAAAGATTGAAAAAATTTCGGATTATGTCAAATTTGCTAAATTCTTGTGCAATTGTAATATTTAAAAGCCCGTTATTTCCTGCAGGATTTTTTATCAATTGCATTCCTCCGCCTGTAAATTTACATATCCCTACTCCGAGCAAAAACACACTGGTTTCAATTTCAGTTTTAGAAGTCACAATTTTTACAGCAATATTTTGAAACTTTGCAAAGTTCATAATTGCACAAACCAAATATGAAAGTTTGCCAAGCCACTTATACTTATCAATTCGACTCAACATAAACGAATCAAACCCTACTCCAGAATAGGTAACAAAATACCTAATCTTTTTTTTATTATTACCTGTTATTATAGCCGCCCCAACATCTTGAGTATTTATCTTTCCGCTTTTTAAAACTCTTATGCACCCTGTAAGATTTGAAGGAATATTTTTTGACTTTGCCCAGTCATTTCCTGTTCCTGATGGAATCAGCGCAAAGGTCATTTTTTCAAGACTGATACTTTTTTGCAAAATAATTCCAGCAACAACCTTTTGAACTGTACCGTCTCCACCAATCGCTAATATTTTATTACACCCAATGCTTGCAGCTTTTTTTACCAAATTAATCTCATCACCACTCTTAGCCGTAAGGTTGAGATTATATTGTATTTTCTCATCTTGCAACTTTTTTATTACCCTCTCAAGAAAACTAACTGTTTTTCCGGAATTAGAAAGCCCGTTCGCTATTATAAACCATTCATTAGACATTTTCGGCTGGTTTTATATGGAGCAGTCTGGTAAGTTTTACGGAAATATCAAGAAATATAATTTTAGGGTTACCATTTCTTTCAATATCAGAAAACCCTTGTTGAACCTCTTTATAAAAATCTAAAATATTTTCTTCATTTACGAACGGCGCAAACTTTTCAAGATCTAAGCCTGAATTATACTTTTCTTTTTTGTTTTCAACCCTATAGCCATAAAGCATAGAGTCTCTAAACACATCAGAACAATATATCAAAAATGATTTTTGCTCCTCCCTAGTTTTTTTGCTCACTTTTTCTGCAAATTGAACAAGCTCATTTATTGCAGACTTATTTCTCCTAACCTTAAAAGCAGCCCTCACCCATTCTAAAAAAAGAACCTCAAAATCAACTTTAACATCTTGATTTTCAGAGGCTTGTGGTCTTATGAAAATTTTTTGACACCTAGACTTTATTGTGTCTAAAACTTTATTTTCTTGCTCACAAATCAAAATGAAAATAGTCTTTGGCGGAGGTTCTTCTAGTAGTTTAAGAAGTTTGTTTGAAGCGCTAATATTCATCTTTTCCACCATCCAAATCAAAAATATTTTTACTCCACCTTCGAAAGATTTTAAATAAGCAAGCTTTGTTATCCTTTCTGCCTCATCTTTATTAATTACAGCCTGTTTGTTCCCCAAACCTATTTTGTCATACCAGTCTGTGAGCTTAATTTTCGTTCCCAATAAGACAATTTCTCGCCACTTTTCTATAAAATCTTTTGAGCTTGCTTTTGTTTTTACTTCACTCGTTGTGTTTACAGGATAGAAGTAGTGTATGTCCGGATTAGTTAAACTTTTTAGTTTTTCTAGAGCGGCTTGTTGTTTAGGTATTTCTAGACTTGAATATGGGCTCTTGATTATGGATTTAATTAGCTCAAATGATGAACCAAGAACATCTGAATCAGCCTTGCCAACCATCAAGTATGTGTTGGCAACCCTGCCACCATCAATTGATTTTTTTGCTTTATTTAACTCAATTTGATTCATCCGATTAGATTAAAAACAAAGATAAAGAATTATATTTGCCACGTTATATATATATATGAAATCAATAAATGAAATTGACTTTTCAGAAAAAAAAGTTTTTGTAAGAGTAGATTTTAATGTTCCGTTTGACGATGCAGGACGGATCTCTGATAACTCTAGAATTGTAGCAGCAGTTCCAACAATTAAGCATATTTTGTCACGTGGAGGCTCTTGTATACTAGCATCACACTTGGGTCGCCCAAAAGGTAAAACAAAAGAACTATCACTTTCTAAACTTGTCCCAGATCTGGAAAAACTATTAAGCTTAAATGTTTTATTTTCTGAAGATTGTATTGGAGAAAAAACAGAAAGGCTATGCTCCAATTTAAAACCAGGAGAAGTTATACTATTAGAAAACTTAAGGTTTTATCAAGAAGAGGCTAATGCGGATGAGAGCTTTGCTAAAAAACTATCTAGTCTTGCAGAAATATATGTAAATGACGCTTATGGCACCACACATAGAGACCACGCATCAACCACAACTATGGCGAAATTCTTTAATCTAAAATGCCCAGGCATTCTTCTTGAAAATGAAATTACAAGTTTGAAGAAATTAATGGATAACCCTAATAGACCAGTAACTGCAATAATCGGTGGAGCTAAAGTTTCCTCAAAAATTTCTGTGATTGCAAATATGCTGGATGTTGTTGACAATCTTATTATCGGAGGAGGGATGGCTTATACTTTTATAAAAAACAATGGAGGTATTATTGGTGACTCAATTTTTGAAAAAGATAAACTTAATGATTGTAGCAAAATCATTTCTCTAGCAGAAGAAAAAAACGTTAATCTATTTTTTCCAGTAGATGTTGTAGCATCAAATCAATTTTCTGAAAAAGGCTTAAAAAAAGCTATTAATATATACCAAATCCCAAAGGGCTGGCAAGGTTTAGACATTGGACCTTTAACAGTGTCTAAATTCGAAAACATTGTTAGAGAAAGTAAGACTATATTGTGGAATGGCCCAATGGGAGTATTTGAAATGCCAGCCTTTGAACAAGGAACCTTAGCAATTGCAAAATCCGTTGCTGAAGCAACCAGAAGTGGAGCTTTTTCATTAATTGGAGGTGGTGATTCGGTTGCAGCAATCAAAAAGTTTAATTTACAAGACAGAGTTAGTTTTATAAGTACCGGGGGAGGAGCTATGTTGGAAAGCTTAGAAGGAAAAACACTTCCCGGTATAAAAGCACTGACTTAAAAACAAAAAAATGAAAACAAAACAATTTCTTATTATAATATTTTCATTTTTTATATGTTCTACGCATCCTCAATCAGAAAACAAAAAAGAGCTTGATCAATCAAATTTTAACCCAGACACCATTAAAACCAGGCTTGAAAGGCTTAATGCGAAGACCCCAATAGACCTATACTTTACCCCAAGCGTTGAAAAGACTATTAAGAGATATTTGAACACTAGAGTAGAATTTTATAAAAAAAATATAGACAAAATAAACTACTATCTTCCCCTTTTTGAGGAGCAATTGCAAAACCAAAAAATCCCTTTAGAAATTAAATATTTACCTATAATCGAATCGAGACTAGACCCAAATGCAGTTTCGAAGGTTGGTGCTACAGGTTTGTGGCAGTTTATGTTTTATACTGCTCTTGAAAATGGTTTAACTATGAATAGTTATGTTGATGAAAGAAAGGACCCTTTAAAGTCTACACAAGCAGCAGCATTATATTTGAATAAACTTTACAAAACACATAATGATTGGAACCTTGTTTTAGCATCTTATAATGCAGGCCCAAGAACTATATCCAGAGCCAAAAAAAAATCAGGCGGCTACACAAATTACTGGAACATGAGACCGTTTCTTCCATCTGAAACAGCAAACTATATCCCTTCATTTATTGCTACAATGTATATATTAGAGTATGCCAACGAACACGGGATAGGTTTGTATAAAAATGAAAACCCAATACTTGAAACGGAGAAAATTATAATAGAAGAAAAAATAGCATTTGATCATATTTCAGATTTTTTTAATTACTCATTTGACTCCATTAAAACACTTAACCCATCATATATTCATAGTATTGTTCCTGGAAAAAACAAGAATGAACTGAGACTTCCAATTGAATTGATAGATAGTTTTATTATGCAAGAAGAAGAGTTTTACGCCTTTGCAAAATCTGAATTTGACAAAAGAGAAAAACCTTTACCAGACCTGTATTCTATTAATTCAAAATTGATTTATAAGGTAAAGTATGGAGAGTTTTTAGGAAAGATTGCCAGAAAATTTGGCGTAAAGGTTTCAGATATCAAGCGATGGAATAATCTTAAAGACGACAACATTAGAGAAAATCAAAAACTTATAATTTTTCCAAAAAGAATCCCAAAGAGCTAAAAGCAATGTTACAAAAGCTTTTGGCTTAAATTATTGTAAATTGTAAACATGAAAAGAAATGTAATTACTTTCTTCTTGTTAATATTTGCTTTATCATGTTCAGATAATCAGGAAAAATTATTACCTGCATCAAGCGGCAACTTAAACAATATCTCTGTAGTTACCAGTGATGAACTTTGGGACGGAAAAGTGGGTGATGTAATAAGAGAAAACTTTGGCAGACCGATTTATGGTCTTCCTCAAATTGAACCTGTTTTTTCCCTTAGCCATATTCCAAGTAAAGTGTTTTCAGGATTTGCTACAAAATCAAGAACAATTTTAAAGATTGATATTTCTGAAAACGAAGGGGTTTTAAATTTCAAAAATACATATGCCTCTCCACAAAGAATAATTCAAATAACAGGAAATACCCCTGAGAAAATAATTCAGACCATTACCAAAAACCTAAATTCGATATACTCTACAATGTATTTTAATGAGATTCTAGAGAAACAGCGCAGAATTTCTAAAAATTTAAATCAAACAGAAGAGATTAAAAAAAATATAGGAATATCATTGAAGTTTCCCTCGGTATATAGGGTTGCAAAAGTTGACACTAATTTTGTTTGGATTAGGAGAGATATTGAAACAGGCTCAGTAAATCTTTTTATTTCTAAAACCCCACATATAACTGATCAGTCAATTATAAATAGAAGAGACTCAATTTCTAAGATTCATATCCCGGGACCTGTTGAAAACACCTTCATGTCAACAGACTTAATCTATAAACCAAGCACACAGGAAATAAATATCGGAGGCAAACAAGTGTCTGAAACTAGAGGGCTCTGGGAAATTGAAGGCCAGTTTATGGCGGGCCCGTTTTTAAACTACCAAATGAAATTAGACACTAATGAGAATGGCTATTTAATGTTAGATGGCTTTGTTTATTCACCGGGCTCTGCTAAAAGAGATTATATCTTTGAGCTCGAGGCTATAATGAGGAGTTTGAAGTACTAATCTTCTTTTTTTTCTTCCTCGTCGTCATCTTTTAAACCCTTCTTGAACTCTTTAATTCCTTTGCCTGTTCCCCTCATAAGTTCTGGAATTTTTTTTCCACCAAACAGTAAAAGAACAACAAAAAGAATTAATATAATAGGCCAAAAACCAATTTGGGTAATAGCAGGTATGTTAAATAAATCCATTACAAATAATTTTAAGCTAAGTTAACAATAATACATGTAATTGTTGCTATATCGAACAATTCTATTCAAGAGTAAGCGAATTTTAAGTATTTTTGAGTACTGTGAAAAATAAAAAACACAAAAAAGGATTTTTCAAAAGACTATTCAATGATTACAAGGTGGTGGTGTCAAGTGAAGACACCTTTGAGGAGAAATTGGCTTTTAAGGCAAGTAAAATCAATGTATTTTTATTAATGCTTGTCTATTCTATAATTTTAATTTCATTTACTATAAGTGTCGTTTTTTTTACACAGCTAAGAGAATTAGTTCCAGGATATTCCTCTTCGGACCTTTTAAATAGAGCAATTTACCTAACCCAAAAAACAGACTCATTAGAGCGACAAATTGAACTTAATAACAAGTTTTATAAATCTATTGAAGACGTTCTTTCGGGAAAAACAGAGGAATTTATTCCACGTGAAGAAATTCTGCCTGACAGTGTTGCTCCTGAAGTATCTCTTTTGACAATTCTTCCAAACCATGAAGATTCAATTCTTAGAAAATATGTAGATGATGAAGATAAATTTAATCTAACCAAAAATGAACTTGTTATTGAGAATAAAATGTTTTTCACCCCTATTAAAGGTGAAATTACCCAAGGATTTAATTTTGAAGAAAATCATTTCGCAATAGATATTGCAGCTGATATTGGAACTCCAGTAAAGGCTATTTTAGACGGGAAAATTCTATTTTCTGAGTGGTCAGTAGACACAGGCCATGTAATTATTATTGATCACGGAGATAATGTAATTTCTGTTTACAAGCACAATTCAAAAACACTAAAAGAACAAAATGATTTTGTACAGACCGGCGAAGTTATTGCATATTCTGGTAATCAAGGCAATCTTAGCTCCGGACCACATTTGCATTTTGAGCTTTGGAAAAATGGCACTCCAATTAACCCAGAGCCCCTATTAAATTTTAAATAAAAATGCTAAAACAAGTAGCTATAAAAATCATGGCTAGGCTTATAAAAAGCCAAGTTAGTAGGTGGTCATCAAACCCTATTCAAACCCAGAAAGAGCAATTAAGCTATTTAGTTAAAAATGCCTCGAAAACATCATTTGGACAAATTCACACCTTTTCCAAAATAAAAAATTACAACGATTTCAAAAATCATGTTCCAGTAAGAGATTATGAAGAATTAAGAGAATATTTTGACAAGATAAAAGAAGGAAAGAATAATATTTTGTGGCCGGGCAAACCCCTATATCTTGCGGTCACATCAGGAACGACTTCTGGATCAAAATATATTCCCATAACTAAACAAAGCCTACCCAATCATCTTAATGGGGCCAAGACTGCTTTGCTTATGTATGTTGCTGAAACCGGAAAAGTAGACTTTGTTAACGGCAAGTTTATTTTTATTCAAGGAAGCCCAGTATTAAGTAGAATTTCAGGCATCTTAACAGGAAGACTATCAGGAATTTCTGCACATCACATCCCTTTTTATATGAAAAAAAACATGCTACCATCCTGGCGCACTAATATTATTGAAGAATGGGAGGAAAAAATTGAAAGCATAGTAAATGAAACCGTAGAGGAAAATATGACAATCATTAGCGGAATTCCATCATGGCTTCAAATGTATTTTGAAAAAATAATCGATAAAACAAACAAAAAAATTTCAGACACTTTCCCAAACTTTAATCTTTTAATTTACGGAGGAGTAAATTTTGCTCCCTATAAAAAAAAATTTAGAGAGTTGTTTGGTAAAGACGTAGATAGTATTGAATTATTCCCTGCCAGTGAAGGTTTTTTTGCTTTTCAAGATAGTCAAGAAAAAAAAGACTTGTTATTAATTCTTAATGCCGGGATCTTTTATGAGTTTATTGATGCAGAGGAATTTCGAAACAACAATATGCAAAGAGTACCTTTGTGGGATGTAAAAAAAGACAAAAACTATGTTATGATTATATCCAGCTCAGCAGGCTTATGGGGATATAACACTGGTGACACCGTAAGATTTACAAGTTTAAGGCCCTATAAAATTTATGTTACAGGAAGAATTAAGCAAAGCCTTTCTGCTTTTGGAGAACATGTAATTGTAAAAGAAGTCGAACAATCTATAGAGAAGGCAATATCTAAAACAGGTATTATAGTAAAAGAATTTACTGTGGCCCCGAGATTTAAATCAAAAGTATCACCCGCAAGCCATGAATGGTTTATTGAATTTGACGAAATACAGATTGATGTTAAAGAATTTGCAAATCAGATTGACCAGGAACTTCAAAGACAAAACAAATATTACAAAGATTTAATAGTTGGAAAAATTATTGATAAACCAGTCATAAGAAAAATTACGAAAGATGGTTTTAAAAAATACATGAATAGCATCGGAAAACTTGGAGGTCAAAATAAGATTCCAAAAATTTCCAATGATAGAAAAATAGCAGACCAATTAAAAAACTTAAACCTTATTAAACAATCTTAAAATAATTTTTAAAAAAAATCGTTTTAAAATAATTAAAACCAACAGATGAAAAATAATTTTAAAGAAAATGAAGAGCTTGATATAATAGTTCTAATTGAGAAAATTAAATTGATGTTTCTTAGCATCTTTCTTCAAATTTTTAGAAGATTAAAAAACTTTTTGTCAGCCTGGAAGCGGCTCACAGCAATAATTTTTATTGGATTTTTTCTTGGCTACTTTTTAACAGACAATGATCAGCCATTATCAAAGGAGGCTACCGTCTTAGTCAAGATTAATTTTGATGCAGGAAATTATGTTTACGATACAGTTGATCTTATAAACCTTAAAATATCAAGTGAAGATGCCGATTTTTTTGCACAAGAGATAAAACTAAACGATGATGAAACAATTGATGAAGTTTCAATATCCCCGGTCATTGATATAAAGGATATTATGGCAAAAGACATTAAAGCCAATGAAATAAGGGCCCTCTTTGATAATCTAGAATATGAGGATGGGTTTTCTGTTACCGAAGGTTTTAAATCAGACTATGATTATCATTTTATCAAAGTAAAGGTATCAAACAACTCATCTATTAATACTGTAAATAAAATCATAGACTATTTTAACAATAATCCTCTTTTTGCCGAACTTAGAGAAAGAAATTTTCAAAGAATTTCAAGTATTATTTCAGACAATGAGCAAACAATTAAACAGATTGATAAACTTCTAGATTATTATACAACTCAAACTACTACCAATAATTCTCAACTATATATTGACAATAAAAACCTGAGGCCTAATGATCTTATCAAAACAAAAATCACTCTTCAAAGTCAAAATCAAGAGCTAAAGAGAGAAAGCTTAACTTCAAAAGAAACAGTGATAACAATTAATGAAGCGAACGTGCTAGTTGAAGACCATTCATTTGCCTCAAACAAAATGGTTTACTACCCACTTTTGTTTTTACTTATCTATTTTATCGTTTCTATTCTAATTGGACTTTACTCTTATCTTGATAAATTAGACAGAGCCAGTTAAGATGTCAATAAAAGACCTTACACAAAAGAGTTTTTCTGTATTAATAATCAGGTCTTTTGGAGTATTACTTTTATTTGGGTTTACCATGTTTTTAACAAACTTTTATTCTGCAGAGAATGTAGGTCGTTATGACTTTGTAAGATCCACTATAATGGTATTAGGAGGGCTTACTTTGATGGGAACAAACCAGTCAATTATTTATTATTCGGGACTTTTAAAAGCTAGAAAAAGTATAGAGTCAATTAGAATAATATATTTTAAGATGCTAAGAATAATTTTTGCATTAAGCCTAATTATTTTAAGTCTTTTCACCATTCTTTTTAACGAGTCAATTATACATGAAATTTTTAAAAGCCCTGATTCCTTTTCACTACTTCAAAAATCTATATTAGCATTATTTTTTTTCGCTCTTACAATGTTAAATATTGATACAATTAGGGCGCTGAATAAAACCATATTATCTGAAATGTACAGAAGTATATTTAGATATTTACCAGCCTTTGTATTTGCAATCGTTTTATTATTTACCAACAAAGAACATTTGTTGGTTGAGGCATACTTATTAGGTTTTTTATTATTGTCATTTTTATCAAGTTTTCGGGTTTACAGACTCTTTAACAACCTTAAAAAGCCTAGTGAAAATTCAGAAATGTTTAGTGTAAGAGACATTTTTAAAGCTTCTTTTCCGATGGCCCTTAGTGCAATCGCATATTTTATAATGCAAAGTATAGATATTATTATTTTATCAATCTATGAGGGTTTCGACCAAATTGCATACTATTCAGTTTCAGTAAAACTAGCCATGGTGATAACACTTGCATTAATGTCTGTTAATATTGTAATTGCACCAAGAATTGCCGAAATATATGAGAAACAGGAATTACAAAGTTTACAACAGCTTATTAAACACTCTACGAGAATTATTTTTTTGATTAGTACTTGTGTTTTAAGTATATTGTTTTTCTTTTCTGAAGAAATTCTAAGCTTATTTGGAGAAGGGTATGTTTTTGCAAATAACGCTTTGATTTATTTACTAGCAGCTCAGTTTTTTAACGCCGTCTCGGGACCAGGCGCTATTTATCTAAACATGACAGGTCGACAAAAAACTTTAAATAAAATATTGATTGCTGGACTTGCGATTAATATAGCATTAAACTTTTATTTGATTCCTAACGAGGGGATTAATGGTGCGGCAATAGCTACATTAGTGAGTCTTATTATATGGAATTCAATTACAACTTTATTTATATATTCCAGCGATAAAATTAAGATATTTCTTAACTAATATGAAAAAACCAAACTTTATTATTGCGGGATTTCCAAAGTGTGGTACTACCTCACTTCATCATTATTTAAATGAACACCCAGATATTTATATGCCCGGCCAAAAAGAGTTACATTTTTTCACTTTTCATATTCTTTCCAAACTTAATAATGGGCCCAAGGACGCTATTGTAAAAAAAACACAAATTGATAACTTAGAAAAGTATTTGAATTTTTATAAAAATGTAAGAAATGAGATTGCTATTGGAGATGCCTCACCTTCATATATTAATCACCCAAGTCAATTTAAAAAAATTAAAGATTATTTAGATGATCCAAAGGTTATAATAATTTTGAGAGACCCGATTAATCGAGCATATTCTAACTATTTACACCTTAAAAGAGAGCATAGGGAAAAACTTACTTTTAAAGAAGCTATTAGCATTGAAGATGAGAGAAAAACAAATAAATATTCTGATTTCTGGTATTATAAATTTAACTCGACTTATTATGATAAAGTAATTAAGGCTAAAGAAACATTTAGTGACGTCTTAATTTTAACCAGCGAAGAATTGAGTAAAAATCGTGAAACCACATTGAAAAATATATATAAATTTTTAGAGGTTGACGAAAACTTTAAGTTGAAGAGAAACTTCAATAATTTTAACAAGGGAGGCTATTACAAAGAAAATATTTTCACTAAAATAATTTTTCAACCATCAATATTAAAAAACACAATTAAAAAGCTAATTAAACCAACACCTTTTTTAAAAGTTTTATTAGCCAAAATAGCTAATACTTTTAGCACAAAATCAAAGGAAATCGATGACGAATCCCTAAAATATTTGAAAAAATATTTCAAACAAGAAGTTAAAAAGATTGAAAGCTTAAATATTGACATTTCAGACTGGAGAGAATATTAATAATGAAAGCAATAACAATTAAAAATATAATCCTACCCATATTAGTTTTTGGAATATTTTTTATTCCTTTTAATTCATGGTCTGGTATTAGTTTTTTGGGCGAGTATTATAGAGACTCTTGCTTCTTGTTTTTCGCTTTCGCTTTTATTTTACTAATGTTCAAAAGAAGAATCAAAATTCCAATAGAAAATATAATTTTTCAGTTTTTAATTCTTTTTATACTATGGTCCATTTTAGCAACCTTGTTTAATGCTCACAATATGGTTGATTATTACTTCAAACAAACCTCCGGTATTTCAAGGTTTATAAATCAATTTGGTGCGCTAATTATAATATCTATTATAATTCCTTTAACCTTTTACAATGGTTTTAAGTGGATCAATCTTAATAAGACTTTTAGGCTAATTAGAAGAGTAGTTTTAGCATCTTTAATTGTCATACTAATATATTCGATCATTGAGATTTTAATAGTCAAGTTTAATATGGTCAATTTAAAAAAACCATTATTGAATCTGTTTGACTATTTTCCATTTACAGAAGCAAAAACTGACATGAGGCTCAGAAGAATTTCATCGGTAACTTTTGAACCTCCGGCCCTAGGCACCTATTTGTTATCAATTGCAGGCTGGATGTTTAGCTATGTTTTGACGGAGAAGAAAAATTTAAAATATCTTCCTGCTGTAATTGTTTTATTTTTAGGTTTTATGTCCGGATCAAGGGCTGCATTTTTTGCAATCATGATTCAATTTATTGTTGCATTACTAATCTTTTTAAAAAACAAAAATTTAACAAAAAATCTATATAAAATTATAATTGGACTCTCTACAGTTTCAATTTTAAGTGTTGCCTATTTCAATAAACCAATATATGATTACATAAAAAAGGAAATCAACTCTTTCAAGCTAGACGACTCAACGCACTCTCTTTCTAACAAATCTAGATTTGGAATTCAGCAAGCCATGTTTTATGTGTTTCTTGAAAACCCAATTTCAGGAACTGGATATGGCCTTCAGGCATTTGAATCAAGAAAAAAATATCCTACATGGGCCAAGAAAAACAATTGGGAATTTAGACTAAAATATTTAAACCAAAACGACAAAAGGTTTCCGCCTGGATATAATATATACTTAAGAATTTTAAGTGAAACAGGATTAGTGGGTTTTTTGATTTTTGGATTAATTTTATTACACATTTTTTTATGGTGTTTTAATAATTTGAAATCTGAAAATTCAACAATAGCTTTCATTATATTGATATCCATGATAGGGTTTTCACTCAATTGGCTTAAAATGGATTCATTTAGAATTTATTTTTTCTGGCTCTGCCTAGCTTTAATCTGGATTGTTGAACAAAGCAAAACATCACAAAATGGATAAAAAATTAATTATTACCATTCCCCATTATAATAACCCAGATGGTTTAATTAAATCTATATCATCGATTAATGAGTCATTTAAAATTGATATAATTATCACAGATGATGGAAGTGAAATTAAGCTTGATGAAAACCAGGTTAGATCGAAATATAAAAACAAGGGTGAAATTCACTTTATATACTTAGATAAAAATTACGGAGTTGGTATTGCCGCTAATAAGTGCTTAGAATATGTTAAAAGTAAGACCTACAAATATGTCGCTAGACTTGATGCGGGAGACATAAGCTACAAAAACAAATTTTCAAAACAGATCGACTTTTTAGAAAAAAATAAAAAAATTGCGCTGGTTGGTACATGGGCTAGAGTCTTAGATAATGAAGAAAATTTATTGTTTTATATAAAACATCCTACCAATCATAACAATATTAAAAAAAAGATGTATTTAAACAGCATGTTTGTAAACCCAACTGTATTATTTAAGACTTCAATTTTACAAACTGTGCCAGAGTACCCAATAAAATATAAGGATGCAGCCCAAGACTATGCATTTTTTTTCAAAGTAATTAATCATTTTAAATGCGCAAATATTCCTGAAGTTATGCTTGATTATATTATTGATAAAAATTCTATTTCAACCAAAAAAAGAAAACTCCAAGTAAAGAATAGAATCAATATTATAATTGAAAACTTTAAGTTTGGTATTTATCCAATTTATGGATTATTTAGGAGCCTTGTGCTATATTTCTTTTCAAGAAATTCAACAACTATAATTAAAAAGCGATTAAATTAACATGAAAAACACATTAGAAAAAACATATAATTATGTAGGCTTTTTTATGTGCCTTTCAATTCCATTTATGAACTATGCAAAGGCTTTTGTAAATATATGTATGATTTGTCTCTTTCTAATTCTTGTAGTTTTATTTAATAAGCAAAAATTTTTAGAAATTATAAAGAACAGGTTTTTTAAAATATTTTTGGTGTTTCTATTATTTGCAACCCTGTTTACATTTTTTAATTCCTCATTCTTTCTTGACTTTTCTGAAACTAGAAAAATAGCACAAATTGCTCTTTTATTCATCTTGTTTTCATTCATTAATGATAAGCGCCTTTTGATTTATGGATTTATTTTAGGGGTATTTATTAGTAGTCTTATAACCGGAATAAATATCATTAATTATTATTTAAATTCTTTTGAGCTATTGATATCAAAATCATCAGTTGAAGATCTGTTTATTACGCAAAGGCTATACCTTGGCTTTTTCACGGTAATTTCAACCATACTTCTTTTAAATATTTATCAAACTAGTATAAATAAAATTAAAAAGTATTCAAGCCTTCTATTAATTATTTACTTTTTATTTATTCTGTTTTTAATTTCATCCAGAAGTGCCTTGTTAATTGCACTTGTAGTTTTTTTAACCACAATTATTTATCAACTTAAACCCCTACACAGCTTTTTGTTGGTTGCAGGAGTTGGTTTAATTTTTTCTTCAATTATTTTCACAAACAAAAATTTATCAAGTAGATTTTTATATTCTGAAGATTCAGTTAGATCCTCTTTTATTGATAAGATAAAAACACACGAACCCAGATTTGATATATGGAAGTTTTCAGGTCAAATATTTAAAGAAGAGAAACCATTTTTTTTTGGAATAGGTACATTTAAAACACAAGAATTATTGCTCTCTAAATATCAGCTAATGCCAATTCAAAAAAGAAAAAATTGGTTTATAGAAAGAAATTTTAATACCCACAACCAGTATATTGATATTATCTTATCTTACGGGATTATCGGTCTTTTAATTTTTTTAGTTTTCGTTAAAGAAATAATCAAATTTTCTTTTAAGAACATATACTCTTTTAACTTAGTTATTAGTTTGTTTTTATTTTTAATTGTTGAAAATATATTTCACAGACAGCTCGGCTCTTTCATTTTTGCTCTAACTTTAGTTTGGGCTTTATTTTTAATTAACTCAAAAAATGAAAAAGACATTAATCGTTGATTGGCTTGACAAGTATGGTGGTGCAGAAAGAGTTTTAACTGTTTTAAACAAACAGTTTGACTTTGATAAATGCTTCACTTTAATTAATATAATGTCTAATGGTGATCTCAACAGAGTTTTTAATGGTAAAAAAATCAAAATTGTAGAATCTAATTTAAGGTTTGCTAGATCAACATTTAGGTATTTATTTTTTTTATTCCCTTTTTTCATTTCAAGATTTAAGCCTGATGATACTAATGCTATCATAATCTCTTCTTCCTTTTCTGTTGCTAAAGGTTTTAAAAAACAGAGTAATCAAATACATATTTGTTACTATCAGGCTAGAAATCAAAGGTACATTT
>MDSX01089957.1_pt1 | contig 17719 bp, 15 predicted proteins | sample 811141 | NCBI WGS metagenome assembly MDSX01 (sample SAMN05326642, study PRJNA326480) | marine metagenome | isolation source: seawater | place: Atlantic Ocean: South East | collected 2010 | reverse complement strand
TCTCTTCAGCAGAAGTTTCTTCAGCAGGAGTATCTTCAGCAGGAGTTTCTTCAGCAGCAGGAGTCTCTTCAGCAGGAGTCTCTTCAGCAGCAGGAGTTTCTTTTTTCTCTAATGATTCTGCAAGAGCATTTGCCGCATCAATTAGTCTTTTTTCACTTATAGCTTTTTCGGCCTCAAACTTCTTCTTTTTAGCATCAGAAGCCTCTTTGTTGAGGCTTTCTATTTTAGCTTTAATTTTTTCTTGTTTTTCAGTTATCCATTTATCAAATTTTTCATCAGCTTGTTCTTGAGTGAGTGCCCCTTTTTTAATTCCACCATTTAAATGGTGTTTAAGCATAATTCCAAGATGAGAAAGTAAACTTCTTGCAGTTTCTGAGGGAACTGCACCATTTTCTAGCCATTTTAATGCAAGATCAATGTTAATATCAATTTTTGCAGGATTAATGTTTGGATTGTATGTTCCAATTTTTTCTAAATAACGTCCATCCCTTTTTGATCTAGAGTCAGCTGCTACGACCCAATAAAATGGCTTGCCTTTTTTTCCGTGTCTTTGTAATCGAATTCTTACTGGCATAATATTAATTTGTGAAGGTACCCGACCTTCTGATTATTAATGAATTGGTCGGCAAAAATATGATTTTATTTTGTTAGTACAAGTTATTAAGTTTAATTTTTTAAATCTTATATAATAGCTTAGTTTAAACAAAATTGATATGATCTTAATTAAAAACCCATTGGATTGGAGACTATTTATTGTACTTTTGCGCACTAAATTATTTTAAATGCATATTTCGCGAAAGGATTCTGATTCTTTGAATTCGATAATTACAATCACAATTGATCAAAGAGATTATATTTCAAAAGTCGAAGAGGTTTTAAAGAATTATAGAAAAACAGCAAATATTCCAGGTTTTCGAAAAGGAAATGTTCCAATTGGTATGATCAAAAAACAGTATGAAAAACCTGTTATAGCTGATGAGGTAAATAAATTGTTGCAAGAAAAATTAGATAAATTTATCAAGGACGAAAAATTAGCAATTCTAGGAAATCCATTACCTATAATTAATAAAGACCTTGATTGGACATCAAAAAGTCTAGAATTTAATTTTGAGATAGGACTATCTCCAAAATTTGAAATAAATTTTAATACAAGAAAAAAAGTAACTCATTTTAAGATAATTGCTGACGATAAAATGATAAATGATCAACAAGAAAATATTCGAAAACAATATGGAAAAATAGTCACAAGGAATGAGATAAAAAATGAATATGAAATCACTGGTAATTTTGAATCTAAAGAAAATAATATAAATACTACCTCAACTTTTTCAGTTACTGATTTTAAGAGTAAAAAAAACAAAGATCTTCTTTTAGAATCTAAGCCTGGCGATATAGTAAAATTTGCTATTACAAATTTATTTATTGATTCTAAAAAAACAAAACGTATTTTAGGGATAGCAGAAGATAAAATGTCAATTTTAACTGGAGATGTTTCGATAGAAATCAAGGAAGTTAATGAAAGAATTCTTGCAGATTTAAATCAAGAACTTTTTGATAAAATTTATAAATCAGGAACAATAAAATCTGTTAAAGAATTTAAGTTAAAAATTGCAGAAGGAATTGAAAAACAGGTTGAACAGCAATCGGATCAAAAACTTTTAAATGATGTTACCGAATTTTTAATAAAAAACACAAAATTTAATTTGCCAAATGAATTTCTTATAAAATGGATTCAAAATTCAGGAAAAGAAACTCTTTCAATTGATAAAGCTAAAGAAGAATTCTCTAAATCTGAAAAAGGAATAAGATATCAATTGATTGAAGGTAAAATTATTGCTGATAATAAACTACAAGTTAAAATAGAAGAATTAAGAGGTTTTGCCAAGGAAATGATATTAAATCAAATGAGACAATATGGTCAAACTATTCCAAGTGACAAAGAAATTGAAGAAATTATTAATAGAATTTTATCAAATAAAGATGAAATAAAACGAATTCAAGAACAATTAATGAGTAAAAAGCTTTTAAATTTTTATAAAAATAATATACCATTAAATTTGAAAAAAGTAAATTTTGAAAGCTTTGTAAGCGAGGCCTATGGTAAAGCCTAAATATTTTAACTATTTTTATTTAATATTAAGAAAACATAAATATGGATTACGGTAAAGAATTTAAAAAATATGCAACTAAACATCACGGTGTTAATTCAATGTATTACGATGATATAGTTAGCAGCATGACTCCATATATTATCGAAGAAAGGCAATTAAATGTTGCGCAAATGGATGTTTTCTCTAGGCTTATGATGGATAGGATTATGTTTTTAGGGACAGCTATAAATGATAATGTTGCTAATGTAATCCAGGCTCAGCTTTTATTTTTACAAAGTACTGATGCTAAAAGAGATATTCAAATGTATATTAACTCTCCAGGTGGAGGAGTGTATGCAGGTCTAGGAATATATGATACTATGCAGTTTATTTCTCCTGATGTAGCTACAATTTGCACAGGAATAGCAGCTTCAATGGGAGCAGTTTTATTAAGTGCTGGAAAATCAGGTAAAAGATCAGCATTGCCTCATTCAAGGATAATGATTCATCAGCCTCTGGGAGGTGCTCAAGGTCAGGCTTCAGATATAGAAATAACAGCAAGAGAAATACTTAAACTAAAAGATGAATTATATCAAATAATTTCTAAACATTCAGGACAACCACTTGATAAGGTTTCAAATGATAGTGATAGAGATTATTGGATGAAAGCTGAAGAAGCTAAAAAATATGGAATGGTTGATGAAGTTTTAAAAGCTTCAAAATAATTTAAATTATATAAATGAGTAGTGAAAACGAATTAGCTTGTTCATTTTGTGGTCGAGTTAAACCTGAAACACAAATTTTGGTTGCTGGTTTAGACGCTCATATTTGTGAGAAATGTATAAGTCAAGCAAATAACATAATTGAGGAAGAGTCATCCAAGACTAGCCCTTCTGAATTTTCTCTAGAATTAAAACCGCCTAAGCTAATAAAAGCTTTTTTGGACGACTATGTTATTGGTCAAGAAACTGCAAAAAAAGTTATAAGTGTTGCTGTTTATAATCATTATAAGAGAATTTCTAATCAAAAATCAAGTGATGATTTAGAAATTCATAAAAGTAATTTGTTGCTTATAGGTCAGACTGGTACAGGAAAAACATTATTAGCTCAAACTATATCTAAACTACTTGAGGTTCCTCTTGCAATTGTTGATGCTACTGTTTTAACAGAAGCTGGCTATGTTGGAGAAGATGTAGAAAGTATATTAACAAGACTTCTCCAGTCTGCTGACTATGATTTAGAAAAAGCACAGCAGGGGATTGTCTTTATTGATGAAATTGACAAAATTGCTCGCAAAGGAGATAATCCTTCAATAACAAGGGATGTTTCTGGTGAGGGAGTTCAACAAGCTCTGCTTAAACTATTAGAAGGAACAACTGTTAATGTACCTCCCAAAGGAGGCAGGAAACATCCTGATCAAAAATTCATTGAAGTTAACACCTCAAATATTTTATTTATTGCAGGTGGTGCTTTCGATGGAATAGAAAGAGTAATTAATAATAGACTAAATCTTCAAGCAATTGGATATAAAAGTCAATTAAAGGCTGATAAAATTGATAAAAAAAATCTTCTTCAATACATTACCCCTAAGGATGTAAGAAAATTTGGTTTGATTCCAGAGATAATTGGAAGATTGCCGGTTCTATCTCATATGAATCCTCTGGACAAGTCATCTTTGAAATCAATATTAACTGATCCTAAAAACGCTCTTGTCAAACAATATCAGAAATTATTTTCAATGGATGGAATTTCATTAACCTTTACATCTGGAGCATTAGATTTTATTGTTAAAAAAGCATTAGATTATAATTTAGGAGCTAGGGGGTTAAGATCCTTATGTGAGGGTATTCTAAATCATTCTATGTTTGAGCTTCCAGGATCAGATGTTTCCGAACTTAAGGTAACAAAAAGCTATGCCGAAGATCAGTTAAAAACAGTTGAACTTACAATTTTAAAAGCTGTATCTTAAAATTAGGTATTCAATTTTAATAAAGAATCAATATAATTTCTTGAATTTGATAATCTTGGAATTTTATTTTGTCCACCTAGCTTACCATTTATCTTTAGCCATTTATAAAATAAACCTTTATTTACTATAGTTATCATTGGTTTTTTGAGAGTCATATCTTTATATCTTTTAGCCTCATAGTCAGAATTTAACTCCTTAAGTTTTTCATCAAGAAAGTCGGAAAATCTATCAATATTTGATGGTGTTTTTTCAAATTCAATTAGCCATTGATGACATCCTTTGGAATTACCTTTCATAAAAACAGGTCCAACCGTATAATTTATAATTGAAACATTAAATTGTTTTGATGTTAAGCTAATTGCTTCTTCCGCATGTTCTATTATTAATTCTTCTCCAAAAGCATTTATAAAATGCTTTGTACGACCTGTAATTTTAATTCGATATGGATTTAGGCATGTAAATTTTACAGTGTCTCCAATAAGATACCTCCAAAGACCTGCATTAGTAGTTATAACAAGTGCATAATTAACATTGGTTTTCACTTCCCATATAGGAATTGCATTTTTAAGAGAATTATTTAATGAACTCATAGGGATAAACTCATAAAAAATTCCGTAATCTAACATTAATAGCAGATCAGAACTGTTATTTTGATCTTGAATTGCAAAAAACCCTTCTGATGCATTATATATTTCATAAAACTTTAACTGATTAGGTTTAAAAATATTTTCAAACTGGTTCTTGTAAGGTTTAAAATTTACTCCTCCATGAAAGTAAACTTCAATGTTTGGCCAAATATTATTTATTGTTTTTCTTTTTTCTGAATTTAATACATTCTGAAGTAGCACAAGCATCCATGATGGAATTCCAGCTAAACTTGTTACATTTTCGCTTAAAGCTTCTAAAATTATTGCTTCCATCTTCTTTTCCCACTCAGCCATCAATGAAACTTTATTACTTGGGGTACTTCCTAATTCAGCCCAGAATGGCAGATTATCAATAAAAATAGCTGAAAGGTCACCATAATAACTGCTATTGTTTTCATAAAACTCTCCACTTCCACCTAATCTTAAACATTTGCCAGTTAATAATTGAGAATTTTCATTATTGTTTAAATATAGAGAGAGCATATCTTTCCCTGCTTTGTAATGACAGTCTTCTAAAGATTCAACACTTACAGGAATAAATTTGCTTTTGGAATTGGTAGTTCCACTTGATTTTGCAAACCATTTAATTGAAGATGGCCAAAAAATGTTTTGTTTTCCTTTTCGACAAGTTTCTATAGATTTAGCTATTTCCTCGTACTTTAAAATTGGCAGTCTATTTCTAAAACTTTCATAATCTTTAATTGATGTAAAATTATATTTAATTCCTATTTCAGTATTTTTTGCAGTATTAAGTAGTTTAAAAAGAACTTCTTGTTGGGTTTCACTAGGATATTTTACAAACAATTCAATTTGAGTAATTCTTTTTTTTAATGCCCAGGATGCTATTGAATGAAATAAAGGAATTGGCATAGGTTGCTTATATTTATATGGTAAATTTAAAAACTTTGATTTATGTTCAAAGGCGTACTAAGAAAAATGCAATCGGCTTATAGTTCTCCAGTTAGATATTTTTTATTATTTGAAAATGATTTTATAGAAATAAATCAATGTATTGGAAAAAAATTAAAAATAAATAAAACCGGGGAACAGTGTTTAAATTGCAAAAAAGATAAACCCATATTTAGACAAGGATTTTGTAAGAATTGTTTTTTTGAATCTCCTTTGATTGGTGATTGGATCATTAGGCCTGAACTTAGTACTGCCCATCTAGGAATTGAGGATCGTGATCTAGAATTTGAAAAAAAAATCCAACTTCAACCTCATATTGTTTATTTATCATTAAGTAGTCACATTAAAGTTGGAGTGACAAGAAAGGAGCAATTAATAACCAGATGGATTGATCAAGGAGCTATTAATGGAATTTCAATATTAGAAGTTCCAAATAGATATCTTGCTGGAAAAGCAGAAATGGAGCTTAAAAATATATTTTCAGATAAAACAAATTGGAGGAAAATGCTTCAAAATCAATTTGAAATAATAGATCTGATTGATTCAAGAAAAAAGGCGATAGATAATTTATCAACTGATTTTAAGCCTTATATAATAGATGAATATAATTTAACTGAAATTAATTTTCCTATTAAAAATTATCCAAAAAAAGTAAATAGTTTGAACTTAAAAAAAGCATCATCATATCAAGGAATTTTATCTGGAGTAAAGGGACAGTACCTGATTTTTGAAGATGATACCGTGTTTAATATAAGAAGCAATGAAGGCACTCAAGTTTCAATTTTGATTAGTTAATCAAAAGTTTTGTTTGAATCTAGAACTAATTCTTTTATTGAATTTATTTCACTTTCAGTTAATTCTCTATATTTTCCAGGATCTATATCAAGTGTAATATTCATTATTCTAATTCTTTTGAGTTTAATGACTCTGTAGTTTAGATGTTCACACATTCTTCTAATTTGTCGGTTTAATCCTTGAGTCAATACAATTCTAAATTGTTTTTTATGAATTTGCTTTACAAAACATTTTCTTGTAATTGTATTTAGAATAGGTATTCCTTGACTCATTTTAAAAATAAAATCAGTTGTTATTGGTTTATTGACAGTTACTATATATTCTTTTTCATGATTATTCCTTGCTCTTAAAATTTTATTTACAATATCACCGTCATTAGTTAAAAAAATTAACCCTTCACTAGGTTTATCTAGTCTTCCAATTGGATAAATTCTGCTTGGATAATTTATAAAATCAATAATATTATTTTTTTCTACTCTTGTGTCAGTAGTGCAAACAATACCAACAGGCTTATTAAACGCAAGATAAATTTGTTTTTCTTTACTTATGTTTAATATTTCTCCATCAACTTTAATCTCATCATTTTGAGTTACTTTTTGACCAATCAATGCACCTTGATTGTTTACTTTAACTCTGCCTTGCTCAATTAATTTATCTGCAGCTCTTCTTGAACAAAAACCAATTTCACTAAAGTATTTATTTAAGCGAGTGCCTTCATTCATCTTCATCTATATTCCAATTAATTTCTTCTCCAATATCTAATGAAAATCTTTTTCTAAAAAAATGTACAAAAATGTATAAAAAAGGAGTGTCGATTAAAGCTACAAAAACTTTAAAAATAAAAGAGGCTAATGCCAGTCCTAAAAAATTATCCCAACTAAGAATATTAAAAAAACATAGAAGGCCTACAACGCTCACACTATCTAAAAACTGAGATGCAAAAGTTGAAAAATTATTTCTAAGCCATAGCTTTTTTCCTTTTGTTAACTTTTTCCAAAAATGATAAATTCGAATATCAACAAATTGAGCTATTAAATATGCAATCATTGAAGCCAAGGCAGCAATCGGAGATAAAGAAAAAACTTTTTCGTATAAATTATCATCAATTGGGGAGTAATCGACGGCAGGTAATATATTTCCTAAAAGTAATATTCCTGCAGAAAAAAATGATGCAAAAATTCCAAGAACAACTACGGTGTTTGCTCTTTTTTTTCCATAAATTTCTGAGATTAAATCTGTTATTAAAAAAGTAAGAGGGTAAGGAAGTAATCCTACAGAAATTTCAAATAACGGTTGTCCAAATAAAGAAAAGTCTATGGGGTACCAATAAAAGAATTTTTGAAAAATAATATTCGAGACAACAAGTGATGTTATAAAAAGCGTACTTAAAAAAAGATAAATCTTTTCAGCAAAAACTTTATCTGAAGTTTTCATTTTTATGTCTTTAAAAAAATCTTGATTGAATAATTTATTTTTACAAAGATAGTGTTTTGTAATTTTGAATTATGAATATAAATGATTTTCATATCGTCTATATTTCTTTTGGAAGTAATAAAGGAAAAAAACTTTTTAATATTATAAAAGCTTTAAAAGAAATTGAAATTCAGTTAGGTAGAATTGACAAAATTTCTAGTTTATATAAAACAAAATCTTGGGGATTTAATTCTCGAGATTTTTATAATGGATGTTTAATTTTAAAAACAAGATTTTCTCCAAAATTAGTTTTAAAAAAGTTAAAGCATATTGAACTTTCAATTGGAAGATTAAAAAATCCGAGTCAAGATTATCAATCAAGAGAAATAGATTTGGATATATTATTTTTTGATCAATTAATAGTTGATTCTAATGAATTAAAAATCCCGCATCCTCAAATAGCCAAAAGAAATTTTGTTTTGGTTCCAATGCTTGAGTTATCCCCTGATTTAACTCATCCAAAAAACAATTTTTCAATTAAGAGTCTTCTTTTAAAATCAGAAGATAATTTGGAAATTAAAAAAATCAAAAACAATAATTTTTATATTCCTTTTTGGGATAGGTTTCCATTTGTTTCTATCGAAGGCAATATAGGCGCAGGTAAATCAACTTTAAGTAAAAAATTTAAATATCATTTTGAAATTGAAGAACTAAAAGAGAATTTTACAAATAATCCTTTTTTAAAAAAATTTTATCTGAAGCCTGAAGAGTTTGCATTAAAAACAGAAAATTATTTTTTAAATGACAGAAAAAATCAAATTATTAAGCATTTTTTTGGCTTTCCAAAAAGAAAAACTGTTAGTGATTTTTGGATAGGAAAATCTTTAGTTTTTGCAAAAAATAATCTTTCCAAAAACTCTTATAAGAAACTTCACAATGATTTTATTAAGCTTAACAGAATTTTAATACACCCTAAAATTATAATCTATTTAAATCAAAATATTTTACAGTTAAAAAAACAAATTGCTGAAAGAGGTCGGTCTTATGAAAAAAATATTTCAGAAGATTATTTAAAATCTATTTCAAAGGGGTATAAATTCATTTTTGATAAAAATCAGAATTTTATTTTAATCATTTTAACACCTCATGAAGTTTTAGAATTAAAAAGTAGTCAGGGTCTGGAAAGACTATTCAGAAAAATAATTAATTTATGATTTTACTGTAAAAATCCCATATTAAAATTCCGACAGAAACTGATATATTTAATGAGTGCTTAGTTCCAAACTGAGGAATTTGAATTGTATTATCAGCAACATTAATTACATTTTGTGATACCCCTTTAATTTCATTTCCAAATATAAATGCATAGGTTTGCTTTTTTTGAGGGCTAAACTTTTCTAGCGATGTTGCCCCTTTTGCTTGTTCAATTGCAATTATTTTAATCCCCCTTTTTTTTAAATTATTGATTGTATCGAGTGTTGATTCAGAATATTCCCAGTCAACCGAATCAGTTGAGCCTAAAGCAGTTTTTTGAATATCTTTATGAGGGGGAATTGCTGTGATTCCACACAAAAATATTTTTTCAATTAAAAAAGCATCTGCAGATCTAAAAATTGATCCAACATTATTCATGCTTCTTACATTGTCTAAAACTAGAATTAATGGATTTTTATTAGCATTTTTATATTCTTTGATACTTTTTCTATTAAGTTCTATGTTTTTTAATTTTCGCATATTCAAAATTAAACAAAAGATTGCCATAGTATCATTGATTTTCTTTTTTTGATTTTTATAAAAGTGTACATTCGTAAAAAAGCAAAAAGTGGAAAAGAAAGTAAAGGAAACTCCTTTAATGAAACAGTATAATAAAATCAAGGAGAAATACCCTGATGCAATCTTACTGTTTCGTGTTGGTGACTTTTATGAAACTTTTGGAGAGGATGCTATTGAAGCAGCATCAATTTTAGGTATAATTTTAACTAAACGTGGAGCTGGAAGCAATAGTGAAACTCCCCTTGCTGGATTCCCTCACCATTCTTTGAATACATATTTACCTAAGCTTGTAAAAGCAGGATGTCGAGTAGCAATATGTGACCAGTTAGAAAATCCAAAGTTAACTAAGACAATTGTTAAAAGAGGAGTAACTGAATTAGTTACTCCAGGAGTAGTAATTAATGATGCTATTTTAGATCACAAAAAGAATAATTATTTAGGAGCTGTTTTTTTTGGAAAAATAAATATAGGAATTTCACTAATAGATATATCTACTGGTGATTTTTGGGTTGGACAAGGTTCTAAAGATATAATTTCTCAATTTTTACAAAACTTCGATCCAAGTGAAATACTAGTTGGAAAACCTCAAAAAAATATTTTTCAATCAACATTTGGATTACAATATCCAATATTCTTTTTAGAGGATTGGGTTTTTGAAAATGATTTTGCTAATGAAAAATTAACCTCTCATTTTGAAACTAATTCTTTGAGTGGATTTGGAATTAGTGATCTTTATGAGGGATGTAACTCTGCTGGTGCAATTCTTCATTATGTTTATGAAACTCAACAAAAAAGATTAAAACACATTACAAAAATTCAAAGATTAGTTAGTTCAGATTATGTATGGATGGATGATTTTACCATAAGAAATCTTGAATTATTTAATCCTTCAAATAAAGATGGAACTTCATTAATTTCAATTCTTGACCATACTCAAACCTCAATGGGTGCAAGAAAATTAAAATATTGGTTAGCTTTTCCTTCAAAAACTATTGATGAAATCAACCTTCGTCAATTGACCGTAAAATCTATAATAAAGAATGAAAGAGTATATGATTTTTTAAAAGATTTTTTGCCTAAAATCCTAGACTTAGAAAGGGTAATGTCAAAAATATCAACATATAAAGTTTCTCCAAGGACTTTAGTTCAGCTTAAGGATTCACTAAATATTATACCTAAAATTGTAGATGTTTTAAATAAAAGTGGTGACAAAAATTTAAAACACAAGGCTTCTAATTTCCCTTCTTTAGAAGAAATAGTCACCTTGCTTTCTAAAACATTAGATCCAAATGCACCTGCAATGCTAAATAAAGGAAATGTAATAGCAAAGGGAGTTTCCCATGAGCTTGATGAATTGAGGAATCTAGTATTAACCACCAAATCACATTTAGACAGTCTTTTGAAAATTGAGATAGACCGAACTAAAATAAGCTCATTAAAAATTGCATATAATAATGTTTATGGCTACTATATTGAGGTTCGAAATACTCATAGAGACAAAGTGCCTGAGGACTGGATAAGAAAACAAACTCTAGTAAATGCTGAAAGATATATAACAGAGGAGTTAAAAGAGTTTGAATCAAAAATATTTGGAGCTGAGGATAAAATTAGAACTCTTGAAGAAAACCTTTACGAAAAGCTAATTAGCGAGCTTCAGGGTTATTTATCCTCCCTTAAATTAGTTTCAAATGAAATTTCATATTTAGATTGTTTATGGAGTTTTTCTTTTTCGGCAATTAAATATGAATATGTTTGTCCAAAATTTTCAGGTGATAACTTCATTTATATTAAAGACGGAAGACATCCGGTAATAGAACAGGAATTAATGCCAGATTCTAAATATATTCCAAATACAGTTAATTTGAATGATAAGGATCAGCAGTTAATTATGATTACAGGTCCAAATATGTCGGGAAAATCAGCACTTCTTAGACAAACAGCATTAATTACTATTATGGGACAAATTGGAAGTTTTGTTCCTGCGAGCTCAGTTGAAATGGGAATAGTTGATAAAATATTTACAAGAGTTGGAGCTAGTGACAATATTTCAAAAGGTGCTTCAACTTTTATGGTTGAAATGAATGAATCAGCAACTATATTAAATAATGTTTCAAAACAAAGCTTAGTTTTATTGGATGAAATTGGGAGAGGGACAAGCACATATGATGGAATTTCTATAGCTTGGGCAATAGCTCAATTTCTTCACGAGCATCCAAATAGGCCCAAGGTGCTTTTTGCCACACATTATCATGAATTAAATGCTATGACTCAGCAATTTAATAGAATAAAAAATTATAACGTTTCAGTTAAAGAACATAATAATAAGGTGTTGTTTCTTAGAAAACTTGAACCTGGAGGAAGTGCTCATAGCTTTGGTATTCATGTTGCAAAAATGGCAGGTATGCCACGAATCATTTTACAAACAGCAGGTAAAAAACTAAAAGCCCTTGAAGACAGCCATGGTCTAGAAGAAAGAACAGAATCTATTAAAAAAGATGAGTCTTCTCTTCAAATGACAATGTTTAAACTAGATGATCCTATATTAGAGGACTTAAGAGATGAAATAAAAGAATTAGAAATTGATTCTTTAACACCAATTGAAGCTTTAATGAAGTTGAATGAAATTAAAAGAAGATTAGATATTAATTAAGTTTAAAAATTCTAAATTTTTTATTATCCTATTAATATCGTTTTGTATGATTATTATATGTTTGTTAACCTTTTGCGAAAGTAGCTCAGGGGTAGAGCATCACCTTGCCAAGGTGAGGGTCGCGGGTTCAAATCCCGTCTTTCGCTCAAAATAGATTTTGCTCGAGTGGTGGAATTGGTAGACACGTTGGACTTAAAATCCAATGACCATTGCGGTCGTGCGGGTTCAAGTCCCGCCTCGAGTACAAAACGGAAGATTATCAAAAGATTTTCTTCCGTTTTTTTATATATATTATTTGAAAATTAATTCAGATTCAATAATTATATCGTCATAAATTAATTTATCTCCTAAGTTTTCAAAAAATGTCCCAGATCTAAATCTAACATCATATTTTGATCTATCAAAAGTTAAATTTGCTATCCATTTATTCTTCATAGTTGTAATTGATAAACTTATAGGATGAGTTATGCCTTTAACAGTTAAATCTCCTTCTAAATTATATTTTTCTGAATTTAGGAAACTAGAGCTATTAATTTTTAAAACTGCTTCAGGAAATTTGTCGACTGAAAAAAAATCATCTGATTTAAGGTGTCCTTCAAGTCTTCCTCGATAAGCCTCTGGCACATCTTCATTTTTAAGAGTTGTCATGTCAACAACAAATTCTCCTTTAACTGGTTTGTTGTTTTTTATGGTTATTGTTCCGGATTTAAAAATTAAAGATCCATAGTGAGTTTTAGAAGTTATTTCTGTTCCGGTCCATTTTAATTTACTCAATGATGTGTCTAAAACAAGTTCTTGAGCAACAATTTGATAATTAATTAAAAAAGCTAGAGTCATTAAAATTTTATATGTTTTCATAAATTTCATTTAGATAAATAAATTAAAAATAAAAATAAGTATACTATTAAATATAATCTATAATAGTTTCTGATTTTAAGATACTCTTTGTTTTTAGGATATAAATTTGAAAATAATCCAATAATTTCTTTTTTAAATAATGGTTTAATATTTATTTTCCAATCCTCAGTTTGATAAATGATTTTCCTGAACCTACTTCTAAAATATGTACTAGGAACACCCCAAACAAATAAAAGTATAATCAAAATTGTTTTCATTTTTAGGTTATAATTTACAAACTAAACTATGAATTTCTTTTTTACCTTTGACTGATATAAATTTTTTTTGCCTTTTAAATTATATAATTGTAGTTATTTTAAAAGTACAACCAGTTTTTCTTATGGAATATTTAGAATTATTTTTTAAGTCATTTTTAGGAGTTTTTAACTGGACATTGCTCCAAATAAGTTTTGAAGTTAATTATTCAGAAAACTATTTTTGGGGATTGATTATTATTTCACTTTTTATTTGGATTCTTGAGGTTATATTTCCTTGGAGAAAAAATCAAAAATTGTTCAGAAAAGATTTTTGGTTAGATGCTTTTTATATTTTTTTCAATTTTTTTATTTTTTCGATTTTTGTCTCTGGTTTTTATGAGGTTATAAATAAACTAATTAATGATTTTACTGGTTTAAATCAAACCTCAATAGCTTTCTTCAATTTATCTTCATTTCCTGTTATAATTCAATTACTCATTTTTTTTATTGTTGTTGATTTTGTTTCATGGTTTACGCATATACTTATGCATCGATTTCCTCTATTTTGGCGATTTCATAAAGTTCACCATTCGGTAAAAGAAATGGGGTTTGCATCTCATTTTCGCTACCATTGGATGGAAAATATTTTGTATAAACCTTTAAAGGTAATAGTTGTCATGTTAATGGGTGGTTTTGAACCTCAGCAGGCATTTGCAATTCATTTTTTAACAATTATTATTGGACATCTTAATCATTCTAATATCAAATTAAGTTATGGACCATTTAAATATATTTTTAATAATCCCATAATGCATCTTTATCATCATGCCTATTCTGTTCCAAATAAATTTAAGACAGGAGTCAATTTTGCTATTAGTTTAAGTATTTGGGATTATATTTTTAAAACTAATTATATCCCAAACTCAAATGGAGATATTGAGTTAGGTTATAAGGGTGATCAAAAGATGTCCAATAATTTTTTTGGACAACTTTTCTATGGTTTTAAAAAAGAAGATTAAATTTTAATAAACTCTTGTTTGAATTTGAAACTAGCTGTCGATTACTTTTAGATTGTTATTGATATTAATTTGAACTCCATCTTATTCCGAAAAAATATCGAACTCCTTGATTGGATGCGTAAACATATGAGGGATCAAATGTTAAAGCATATGGATTTTCAATAGTTTGAGTTGCATTTCCCTCATTATCAAAAATTACATTTTTATCAAATGGGTCAAAAGATCTAGCTATACTAAATTTTGAAGGAGTAAAGTTTAAAATATTTTTAACACCGCCATATAATTCGTAATTATTTTTGATGCTTTTTGCTATTTGCAAATTTATTATACTAAAAACAGGAGAATATTCCTCTCTTGGGTCTAATGGACCTAATCGAGGTAACCTCATTTTGCCAATTATATTTCCATTTAAATCTATTTTATATTGTGATTTATTAAATTGTTTTTCAATTTTCCATATTCCTTGAAAACTTTCAGTTAAATATGGAATAAATTTTTTTCCGTTTTCAGATATTGAGGAATCTATATATGTAGCTCCTAAATTAACTCTAAGACCTCTATTAAAAAGAGAATTAAAATTAATTGATGCTCCTTGATTTATTGATATTCCATTTAAATTAGAATAAATAATTTTATTTGGGTCTGAATCATAGTCAGGAACTATTTTATTAGAGAACTCTGTCCAAAAGAGACTAGTGTCAAAATTTAAAATATACCCTTGCTTAGCGTAAATATTTTTCACAAAGTTTAGATTTATATTCCAGGATCTTTCAGGGTTTAAATTTTCTAAAAACACTACTTCTCTTGCACCAGTTAAAGCAGCATGATCTTCTGTAAAAACTCTAGCAATTCTATAACCTGATCCTAAACTAAGTCTTATGGTTGAGGTTTTATTTTTATTACTAGCCTTGTAGTTAAATCTTGGAGTAAAGATATTTCCATGGATTGAATTATGATCATATCTAAAACCTATTAATATAGAGCTATAATCACTAATCTTGATTTCATCCTGAATAAATAATCCAGGTAGGCTTATTTTTTCAGCTGAATTTTTTAATATACTTTCATCATATGTTGCAGTTGTATCATCATCATAGAATGTATGTCTAAATGCTAAGCCCAGAATAAAGTCATTTGAGGTTAATTTTTTATTCCAAATTAGTTGACCAAAACTGATTGATTGCTTTGCATTAAAGATTGTATTTCCATAAACTGAATTTTGATCATGATCATTGAAACTAAATTGAAAAAATAGATCCTTATTAAAATTATATTTACCAAAAATCTCAATTCTACTTGTATAAATGCTTTCTCCATAAACCTCATTTCCTCCTCTGAAATCTGAATTCCAACTCATCTGACCTCCCCACCTTTCTTCATAAAAATATCTAGCAGCAATAGAAAGATTATCAAATTCTAGTTTGTTAAATAAAGAAAATCTATCTGACAGAGTTAAATCTGTAAATCCGTCTTGATTATTATCAATAGGGTTAGAGTAATTAAAGTAATTAATTCCGAGCATTCCTTGAATATTATTTCGAAAATTATATTTTAATCCCAGATCAGTATTAATTTCCTCCCAACCAGATCGAAATATGTCAAACGATAATTTTGATGTGTTTTCGGGAATCTTAGTAATGAGATTTATTAAACCACCTATTGCCTCCGAACCGTATAGAGTTGATGCTGGACCTTTCACGATTTCAATCTGCTCAATAAAAGATTGAGGAATGCCAGTTAACCCATAAACACTTGACAATCCACTGATAATAGGAAGTCCATCAATTAGAACCATAGTATAACTTCCTTCTTGTCCATTAATATGTATATCTCCAGTACTACAAACATTGCAATTTATCTGAGGCCTTACACCATTTATAATTCCTAGAGATTCAAAAACTGAAGTAGTTGGATTTCCTTCAAAATAATCTTTTGAATAGACTTCAACTGGAATCGGACTATTAAGTTTTGAAACTGGTTTTAATGTTCCAGAAATCACTATTTCATCTAATTCGTCATCCAAAATCAGTTCAATAGTTCCTAGGTTTTTTTGATTAGGTTTAATTTTTTGGTTAAAAGATTTATGCCCTAGATATGAAATAGTTATTTTGGGATTTTTTATATTAGTTATATCTAATGAAAAATTACCAAATTGATCTGTTATAGTTCCTTTTTTTGTCCTATTAATTATGATTGAGGCACCACTTAAGGGAGAGTTTTTAGAAACAACCTTTCCTTTGATTAAAGAAACTTGAGCAATACCAATCTGAGTGCAAAAAATAAAAAATAGTAAGGATCTAAACATTAAAAAGTTTTACACTACAAAACTATTATAAAGTTTTACACTGCAAAACACTTATGAAAAAAACAATCCAAAAAGAAAATTATCTAAAAGCAATATATAAGTTTGAGGAAAAAAAAGACAATGTCTCAGTGACAGCTCTTAGCAAATTTTTTAAGGTAAGCAAGTCTACTGTTTCAAACATGCTTAAGAAATTAGTAAAGATGGGGTTTATTGACACAAAACCATATAAGCCAATAGAATTGACAGATCATGGAAGAAAGAAGGCAATAGAAATTATTTCTAAACATAGGCTTATTGAACTTTATTTATTTAGAGAAATGAATTTTACAATCGATGAAGTTCATGAAATAGCTGAGGAACTTGAACACATTACAAATTCAAAATTTTTTAATAGAATTAGAGAGATTTTAGGAGATGAATTGATAGATCCTCATGGTTCAATAATTCCAAAAAGTGATTATTAATTTGTGCAATCCAGTGATTAAAGTATTAAATTGCAGGGAAGTATGAAAGAATATTTTCCAATACTAGAATGGTTTCCTAAGCTTTCCAAAAACATAGTCCAAAAGGATTTTATTGCTGGAATTACAGTGGGAATAATGCTGGTGCCTCAAGGAATGGCCTATGCTCTTCTTGCAGGTCTCCCCCCTGTTTTTGGGCTTTATGCTGCTTTACCTCAGGTTATATATGCATTAATGGGGACTTCTCGACAGTTATCGGTTGGACCTGTTGCAATGGATTCTCTATTGGTTGCATCTGGATTAGCAGCGTTAAAACTCTCTGGTATTGAAGAATATATTTCAATGGCAATTTTCTTAGCTTTTTTCATGGGTTTGATACAAATTATTTTGGGATTTTTAAGAATGGGATTTTTAGTTAATTTTCTTTCGAAACCTGTTATATCTGGATTTACCTCAGCGGCAGCAATAATAATTGGATTAAGTCAACTTAAGCACCTATTTGGGGCTCCATTTGAAACTAAAAATAAAATTCATTTATTAATAATTGAGTTTTTTCAAAAAAGTTCTCAAATTCATTCCGAAACAATAATAATT
>MDSX01020401.1_pt1 | contig 17724 bp, 24 predicted proteins | sample 811141 | NCBI WGS metagenome assembly MDSX01 (sample SAMN05326642, study PRJNA326480) | marine metagenome | isolation source: seawater | place: Atlantic Ocean: South East | collected 2010 | reverse complement strand
GGTGACCCATTGGTTCACCGGATCGATGCGAAACTGTTTCATGCGTTGACTCGGGTTGTCGCACTCCAACAGACGCCACCAGCCGAAATCGTGGGTCATCTCAAACTCGAAATGGGAGAAATGGTTCGGAGCGTCCTCCAAACACCCTTGGTCGTAGTACTTGGATGTGTCAATCGCCTTGTCCCACCATTTCGCAAACTCTTTCGACTTGACGTACACGTATCCGGCGTTGTAGTATCCGTACTTGTCACAATTTTCTTGTTTCACGTAGTGAGGGCACAATCCGACGTCTTTGTGGGTATCCACCACGGGTAGCGGTTGAAGCAAGACTATATCACTGTCCATGTAAACCGTGTCATCGTACAAACACAGTGCCTCCTCGATGTTTTGTATCTTGAACCGCATGAACCGATTCCATGTTCCTTCGGACTCCATATCCTTTCGATTCTTATCAGAAAAATCCGTCAGACATTCGATTGCGTGCACGTTACGAACGCTCTTCAATTTTTGTCCGATCCAAGAGTCACACAACAATACAATGGGTATTGTTGGTTCAAATTGACGAATACTTTTCATAAAGTATTCCAAATCATTCCAATTATTCTTCGTACACAACGTGCAGATCGACGACGGTTTCTTGTACCGATTCACAATCTCTTGTGTCACCTCGAACGACCCTTGCGGCGAACAGTTTTGCATGTACCACGTCTTGCATGCGTTCGACATCTTTGTCCATGTCTCTTCGGACGTTTCGCGCACGACGCGTTCGACGTCCTCCGGATTCGCCACTCGAATGTAATGCACGTTCTCTTCGAGCGGACAGTAGTAGTCGAGATTGACCTCCGGGGTGATTAACGGAACCACACCCATCCCCACGAGTTCAATCTCGCGATTACACTTTGGACCGAATCCGCGCAAACACAAACCGAACCGCGAGTCGCCCAATTTCTCGAGGTACTCCTCCTTGGTGTACTTCCACGTTCCCGACGACGGGTCCACGTTGCAATGAAACTCGTGGATACATTCCTTCCATCGATCCACGTCGCGATACGAGTGTTGCACTTCGTTCTCAATCTTGCCGAGAAAGATGGACGGTATCAACCGATCTTGAAACGATTTGGACGACGCCTTTTCGTGGTACTCGTGCAAGAGTCGCGGACTGCGTCCCCAAAAGATCCATGGGACGTTGCACTTGCCGTTGTCCGGTGTCACCGGATTGCCGAACAAACCGAGAGAGTAGTCCGAAAACGCACCCATCCAATTCAGATTGGGACGATCGTACAACAAGACGGATCGGTCCTTGCCGTACCAACAATACGGCGACGTTTCGCTGTACTCCACATCCACGAGTCCGTGTTCGGTCCAAAGATCGACCATTTCGCGAAACGTATCGCCGCAATGGGCGTGCATACGGTTCGAAAATTGGTTGACGGGTTTGACAATCACCACCTTGTTCGCCATTGTTGTGTTTTTCTACTCTACATAACCTATCCAAATCTTTAAAATATGACCGATGATTGACAACACATCACCCACCATTTTTGTTTGTCTCGTTTTTTATGAATACGAGACTCAAGGATACACTCCACGATGTTCAACACCACCCGATGTTCTTCGTAGGGAAGATGGGCGGTGGCGTAGATGCGAAACATTTCCATGACCGTCCGAACGTCCAGCTCGTCCCACACGAACATGTCGCCACATCGCATCAGCTCGTCCACGACGTACAAATACGATGCATGAAGCTTCATATTGAATTGATGACACGCCACAATACGTCTCATCTCACGACACACAACCTCACGCATTGGTAAGTCGATTGTTTTACTTTAAAAATCAGTTTAATTTTTCGTCCGAAGGTTGTGGGTTTACTTCGGGAAGATTGGCTTTGAAAATGTCCTTCAGTACCTCCTTGTGTGGTTTCATGTCGATGTGTTTCGGGAAAATCACGTCAAACACGATACATATGTTTGAAATGTGTTGATGATTTCCGACAGGTATACCTTTACCAGTGTACACCTTGTTGAACCCTTGTGAAATCACTTCGTCCGCCAAGGAAAGGAAAAACATTTTCCCAGACGGGTGTTTGACTCGTTTTCGAAACCCGGTGAGTGCTTCGTACAAACTGATGGATTGTTTGATGACCAAATTGCCGTGACTGTCGATATCGAATACCGGGTGTTTTTGGGGCTTCAAGATCATCACTAAAGTGTCGTTCACACGAATTTCGCTAAACAATGGCGTACCGGCCGGAATATGCACCTTTTGACCTTGAATATTCACCTCTTTGTGTTTGTATACGTCTTCCAACGACACACGCACCTCCACCATGCGTCGGAACGCTCTGTTCTGATGAAATTGATGAAACTGATGAAACATGTTGAACATGTCGTGAAACTCTCCTGGATGATGATGTTGTGGTTGCGCGTTCGGTCCGTGTGTGTCCCCTTTCGTTAACGCGAGATACGCGTTGTTAATCTCTTTGAATTTTGCGGGATCTCCCCCTTTGTCCGGATGGTGTTGAACGGCGAGTTTCTTGAACGCCTTTTTGATGTCGTCCATAGACGCGTCGTTCGACACACCCAATACTTGTCTCGGATTCATGTTGACTTAACCTAGTGTCTTAGTTCTAAATATCTTCAAACAAAACGTCCGACTCTTCGTGGTCGGGCTGGGTGTACGTCTGTAGTTGGGTGGATGCGTTCACAAACTTATGGGTGATTTCTTCGTAACTGGTCAGCGAACGCACGTCGTCGTCCGTATACAAGTGTATGATATCCGCCTTTCCGTCCTGAAAGTCGCGCAACGCCACGAGCACGATGTCGTTCTTGCGAATGAAACAATTCCGTCTTCGACGCATCGACCCTCGGATGATACACAAACGTTCGGAGTTGTCCGAGTAACAAATAGCGTTGCATCGTCCGCTACCCAACATATCTTTGACAATGGCATAGTCTTGACCGTGCTCCTTGAATTGAAGCTCTCGATTCGACTGGTTGTTCACACTATTCTTCAACTTCTTGTGTCCCGACCCCCCTTTTCCGTTGTTACGAACCATGGTTGGTTCTCATATATCCGGGTTTCCTTTAAATTAAGACTTGGATTCAGTGGGAAAAAATCCGGTTTGTACTTTCTCGTACCCGTCCGTGGAATCCTTATGGATGGGCGAGGATACGGTGGGAGGTGAGTCGGTGACCACGGCAGTCTCTTTGAAAACGGTGGTATTGTACACGTTGATATAATAGTACGCCAACACACCCGATCCAATCGCCGCCGACACGGATTCAATTCCGAACGCGTGCAACGGATTGCGAAGCACGATGTTCGTCGCGACGAAAGCGATCAACATGACGGCGAGTACGTATAAATACAGATGCAATGATGACATTGGGTTTTTGTACATGGTCTTATTTTTATCTTCAAAAACATACGCGTTTCAAGAAAAAGTCACCGTAATGTTGACTCGATACATGTTCACCGACTTGTTCGGTTTACTCAACTCTTTTCTCTTCATGCGCGCCGATGATTCGTGCTTTGTCGGCGCGCTTTGTTTTTTGACCGACGTGCGATGACGCGTGTTGGCATCCATGTCTTGCTTAATAGACAATCTATGTTTGTACGCGTAGTCCAAGACATGGTTTTGGATCGCCCACTTGAAAAACATGAGTTGCGCAACGGTGGTTTCCAACACCATGGCATTCGATCCTTCCACCTGTTTATTCTTGTACGGAATGTAAATCCGTTCGTGGCGTCGAAACGGATCAAACATTTTTTTCGAGTACGCCTTCAACATATTTTTATAATGTTGATGCATGTTGAAAGGCACTTTATCTACATAGTACACAATATTACGTGATTTGGAATAATTGGATACCAACCAGTCCAATAAGCGCAACGAAATGTTGTCCGCGTTATTTTCGTACAAGATCACATCAAGAAGTTGATGTAAGTGTGTCTCGTTCCGATAATATTCCTTTAAAGTCTCCAACAATCTGAAAGCACGAGTTTCCATCTACCATGTATTCATTTCCAAATTCTTTAATTAAATTCTTTCATATACTTGACAACAATTTTTCGAGACACGTTCCAACCAATCACAAGGATGATTCCGGTGACGAGCGTCCCAAAAATGTTGATGTTGTTAGTATCTGCATTGAACATGCTTGGTAGTTTGGAACGTAACAACGACTGAAATTGCTCGGTATGAATAAGGACGTACACCGCGAGTAATACGATCATTTCGTTTTGAAAGTCTTCGTTTTTGTGGGTTGTTTTTGTGGATTCGACAGCGTTTGTTGCCACATTGTCCTCCGACACGTGATGTTTCGGCATCATGTACGGATCCATGAAGGGATGTGTGTATTCCATGGACGACGGGTGGGTTGTGTGTTGATGTTGCAGCACCCCTTGTGGGTGTTGCGGTTGATTCGGTGACGCACCGTTCCACGATCCTCCGGCAACGCCGCCGTTTGGTGGCATGATGGTGGTCGAGTTGGGATCTGCAATCGACGGAGGCATCGACGGGTGAGCGTTCGCGGGCGACTGCATTTGTCCCAAAATTTCCGAGTAGGACATGTTCTCCACAGTGTTTTTGTGGTCACGACCGCTCAATTGATTGATTGGGGTTGCTTCTTCCATATATTTAAAAGTAAATGTTTATTGTATGCTATTATGAACGGACATACCGAATTGTGGTGTTGGTGGTGTTGTCATCCTATAGAAGGGGAAGTGATGCACTTACCAAAATCGTACAACGAAACGAATCGGAGTTTTACGGTGTACGGAAACTTTTGCAGTTTTGAATGTATGAAAACTTTCAACAGTAACGAAAGTGGTTCATACAAACAAAATCAAACGACGCTTATATCAAAAATGGCGCACGACATATGTGGAAAACGAGTTGATGTTGTCCCCGCACCTCCACGAGAGTGTTTGAAGGTGTTTGGAGGAACGATGACGATCGCCGAGTTTCGGTCAACTCGCACGAACACATTCGTCATGTACAAGGCACCGCTTGTGTCGCACATGACCACGGCGGAGATTCACGCGACATCGAACCACCGATGGATCAATCCGGAGGACGAAAGCAACAAGGATAAGTGTTTCACGCTCAAAGAGTTTGAAGATTCGCAGAAGAACAAGGTTACGAACATCCCTATGCGTATCAAACCATCCGTCGGAAAGAACCCGTCTAAGGGAAACACATTGGAGATGATTATGGGATTGAAAACATCCTCTAAGTGCGAGCCCAGATCGTCGTGAGCTTGTCGATCAAGATGTACGTCAACAACACCATGATGATTAAATGAACCGAGTCGACGTCGTTATTGTTGTTCTGAGGATAACCTCTAAAGTACTCCACACGATCCTTTGGGAGATCTGGTTTGTTGTTTGTCGAATCGCCGAAAAACACACGCAACACTTCGGTGACCAGATCGCTTCGTTTGTTGCTCGTCATGGGCATCAGGGAATTGATCACGTCTCGGTCGTATACGGTGACATCCATTGCGTTGGGAACGTAGTCCTCTGGTAGTTTGTATGTATCGAACGCTGTGGAAGGCGAATATCCAATCACCGGAGACCGTTGCGACGGAGTCTGCGGTGTTGACGACACGGGTTGTTGTTCGGCGGGTTCGACACCTCCCCATGCATCGCGAATGGGTGTGAGTGGAATAATCATGTTATTTCGTTATAATAAGGTGCACACATTATATGGTGATGGAGTTATCGGAATTCATCGTGATTTTCTTTCCACGCTTTCGCTTGGTACCTCCCTTGGAAATCTGAGTCTCCGAGTTGAGCGATATGGTGCGTGTGTTTCCGCGAGGGCCTGCTCCTATCGACTCCGATTCGTCATCGTCTTCAGACATGTGAATGGAAGGAGGGGGACTGAACGCCGACATCACGTTGCGCGAGGGTTGTCGTAAAATGGGGGTCGGTGTCGGCAACGGAGGTGCGGGTGCGACGATGTCCGTGGCTCGTGTGGGCTCGTTAAATTGTTTGTTCCCCACAGGCATGAATGGTGTGGATGACATCAAACTGTGAATGTCGATCGCGGGCGGCTTCATCTCACGAATACCACTGTTATTGTTGTTGGTCGGTCCGGCTTCGGAAGGTGCGTCGGGTGCGGGGGCGGGTACGGGCTTGTTGGACGCCGCCGCCATTTGCATGGACTGCATCATGTTTTTGATGATTTCCGGGTTTTGTTGCGCGATGTCTCGGATGTTCGGCATGGCGTTGGAGAACATGCTGTTGGTCAAATGGAACATGAACGCACTTCCGGCGAGAGACAACATGAGTTCAATCTCAGGTGCCATCGCCACCTTGGACGCGTACTTGTCATGCAATCGTTCGAACACGTTATCGTAATCCGTGACGTTTTCGATGACCGACTCTGACCAACCCTCCAAATGAATGTCAAATGGGTCATATCGCTTGTTCAAAAATTCAATACCCGTCACACACGCCATCAACATACGTCGAGAAAAACGAATACTCGCGTTCACTTCAGAGTCGCGTTTGATTCGTTCGTATTCGTTTCGCATGTCGCGTATGTCCGAATGAATGTTGAACTTGCGTGATATTGGAACACCTTTGGATTGCATGCGATAAAACTTGTACAAAAGATCTTGTTTTTCGTCCTCCACGGTTTGAAACCCTGGAGAAGGCATGTCGGACTCGTCTTGTGTAAACATGGGGGCATCGTCGTCTTCGGGTTCGTCCATGTATTCGTCCGAATGTTGATGGTGTTGCGACGGGTGATACATGGGCTCGTCTTCCGGATCCGACTCGATACGTGTCTTGTCGGGATTGGTAAACACCTCGAACATCGTGTCCGGTAGTTGAGGTTCCGGCTGCGAACGTTGTGGTGGTGGTGGTGGTGGTTGGTGCGATTTGGGCGCAGATCTCCCTCGTCCGCCGGTCTTTACGACGGTGGTATTGTTACCAATCTTTCGGATGGGGTTTTTCGTCTCTCTTTGGACGTCTATAGAACTTTCGTCGCTAGACTCTTGAAGTAATTCGAACACGTCTCCAGCACCTTCTTTATTGATGACGATATCTTGGTTCATGATATAGGTTACACTCTTGTTGTATTATCATGCAAATGAAATCTTAAGTTGTTACGCGACATATTTCATCCAGATTGTTGATGAAACTGTTATAAAACACACCCCGTACGACCGATTTATTGTTGATGATGGAATCCATATCGAACCATTTGATTTCTTTTTTTTCTTTGAACTTCATGCATACATTGGTTTGTTTCAGAAATTTGTATTGGTCTTGAAAAATATTCTCTATATCTCGAAAATCGTTTTCATATTTGACGATAAACATATAATACATCTTCTTCTTGTACGAAGAACATTGGATTCGAACGTTGTTCGTGTTGATGATGTTCAACATATCGTGCATATTGATGATCGCACCGCACGTCTCTTCGTAAAACTCGCGAACCGCGGTGCGCAAGGGTTGTTTGTTATCTACGTTGTCGTGCTTTCCTCCAAAATCGCTCCAACTATTGTACTTGACATCCTTGCCAAGCAGGAACTCCCTTTCTCCGTTTTGTATTCGATACAACAATACACCGGCGCTGTAATTCGTATTGGACAAATACAAAGATTTCATTCATCAAGAAACACCTATCATAAAGATTTATACATTTTTTTTCACATCTAAACACTGATTTGAGGCAAGCATTTCATGGCATTCCAAGCGGCACTCTGTTCCCCTTGCTTTTTACTGTGACCGTGCCCTACACCTAACACGCGCTCGTCGACTGATACGTTGACAACGAAGTATTTTTGATGATTCGGTCCGATTTCACACACGATGGTGTATGTCGGCAACGCGTATCCGTTTTGTTGCGTGAATCGCATGAGAATGTCTTTGTAATTGGTGTCGATGAGAAGTTCGTCGAAATTCACATAGGTTCGTAGTTGTTTCATGACAAAATTGGTCGCGTAATACAAACCTAAATCACAGTATATGGCCCCTATAATCGATTCGAATGCATCTTCCAAGATACGGTTGTTGTCGTTCCATCCTTGTTTGAGGGCTTTATCGTTCATACGAATGTGTTCGTGAAGATGCATCGCTCTAGCGATTTTCGACAAACAATTTCCACTCACGATACGTGTCCTCATTTTGGTCATAAACCCTTCGTTTTCGTTCGGGTATGTGTCGTACAAGAAGCACGCCACGATCATATTCAATACAGAATCTCCAATGAATTCTAAACGTTCATTTGACTGAAACGTGTTGTAGAGTTTCACTGCAGATTTGTGCAACAACGCCTGTTGATAAAATGATAATGTTCTGATTCGAAATCCTAATAAACGTTCCACTTCTTCACGACCGATGAGAGCATGGAACACGGACATGTGATTTTACCGTTTTTTGTTGTTTTTCTTTTGGTATGCACCTTTTTAAAACCATTCCTTTTTTTACTTCTTTGTCGATTTGGCCTTGGGTGTGCTGGTCTTGGTGGACGCCTTGGTGGATGCTTTCGCGGGAGTCGCGGGGGGCACGGGAGCCGTCTCGGTGTCGTTCTTCACGTAGTGAACCTTCAACAGACGTTGGATGTTAAAGTAGGTGACGCTGTCACCATCCGCCGGGGCGAGCAGCTTCTTCAGCTTGTCATCAATCAGAATCTCGCGCTTGTGCTCCGGGTTCTGAAGATTATTGTCCTTCACGTACTGAAGAACACGCTTGGTCACCTCCGTGCGTGCGAGCTCACTTCCGGTGGAAATGCCAAGGAAATCGCAAAGTGCGGGCGACAGGTAGGTTGGTTTGGCAAAACCACTGGGTTCACGAGGCTTCTTCTCGGAAGCGGGAGACATGTCCTTCTTCAGCTTACGGAACGCCTTCTCGAGACGCTGTACTTTATTCTTAAGGGCAGTAAATTCTTGCATGAACTCAGCGGGTAAAATCTCCATGATTTGTTTGCTTACTACTTTCCCTATAGAAAAATATCAAGCCACAAACGCACCTTCTCTAATCGTCCTCAACAAACAAAAATGGCGTATCCTCTCCATTGTTTTCCGAGTATGTGTCAACGTCTTCTTCTTGGGTTCGGATCGTAAATCCGGTGCTCTTGTAGTACTTTTGACGTTTGTAGTATTGGCCTTTGAAGGGTCCCCAGTGATCGACCACATCGATCACGAGCGGATGATTGGTTTTTCCAGGGGTTTCACGCAGAATTCTCCCTACAGCTTGAACGATGTCCGATTTGGGGGTCGCTAGAATCAACGTATCTAAAGCTGGAATATCGAGTCCTTCGTGTGCCAAGGTGAAGGTCCCGATAATAAGTGATTTAGTTTCACTTTCCGCGAGTTCCTCCGCTTTCATCCCCCCTATATACAAACCTCCTAACGTGATATCGGTACACATTTCGATGAGATTCATACAGTGTTGACGACGATCGGTCAACACCAACACCTTGCGTTGGGCGTCGATACACTTGCGAACCAGGGTCACGATGAACCGATTTCGAACTTCCGATTCGGTGAGCTGATTGATTGCTTGGGGCATGTTCGCCTTACCGGTTCGATTCAATGGAAATTCGTTTTTGTAGTCTTCGCAATCGTAGACACACCTGGTCACCATCACGTCGCGCTTTTGCGATCGATGTGTTTGATACAACACGGGTCCCATGAGCCAATGAAGCACGTTCGTGAGACCGTCTTTTCGTTCAATCGTGGCGGACAATCCAAGAAGATATTTGGTATTGTATTTCATAAGTGATTTCGAAAACATGCGCGTACATATGTGATGTGTCTCGTCCACAATTGTAAGACCAAAGTCGCGAAACAGATTACGGTCATAGTCTTTGGACGACAACGACTGCAACATACCGATAACGACGTCTTTGTGGGCGACGTCCACCTTGGGTCCTTGAATACATCCGATCCGCGCAGCGGGCACGAATTGTGAGATGCGCTCCACCCACTGGTTCATAAGAAACTCTTTGTGAACGATAATCAACGTCTTGTACCCGAGACGACACATGATGTGCAACGCGACCGTCGTTTTTCCGTACCCGGTGGGCAACGACAATATACCGCAATGAAGGGCATTTCCACTATATTGTCGTTGAGTAGCGTTTGATTCGTCGACGAGTTTGGAAAACACTGTATTCGACGCCTCGATTTGATTTGTACTTTCCTTCAACTTTCCCACAAATTGCATGTGTTGACACACCAATCCTTGGGGTATTTTGTTTCCGATTTCCACCCCTTGACAATCATAAGGAAAGTTTCGGGGAATATACATATACGACTTGGATACTCCATACACTTTGTACGAAGGATTTCCGTCAAAACAATAATCCTTGTTCACTTCGGGCCTCACCGTGAGTTGTTTCGCGAGAAGCGGGTCGATCGCCACTTGTAACCCGCGCGACGTCAACATGTTAGAACAATTATGTAATTAATCTACCCATTCCTCTTAAAGTTGTTTTTCACCAAACCACCATTGCTCGCTCTTCACGAGTTCCGTGTTGCGATTCTTCAAGCTTTCGGACATGGTATCACCATTCTTCTGAATGTATTCTTTGTATTCCATATTGTCTTTGATGTCGTATTTTTTCTTCAACATGTTATTCATGGTTGCGTTGGACATGTAGCTCGTAAACCCCCTCCCCGCCACGGACATTCCCGGGATGGTCATCGTTGTTGTTTGTTGTTATAAACGAAGTATAAAAAATTATTTCAGTACACACACGACTGATACTGACGAATCGTATATCCATCTATAAGAACCTCTTGCTTTCGCGCCCGTTCGTTCACGGACCGCAAAACTTCGGGATACTGGGTCAATGTACGCATCAAAAACGTGTACGTTTGCGTAATATGATTGATGCATTTTCCTCCCGTTATCACCACGTTCCCCGTACCGAATATGAATACCGAAATGCGTGCATCGTTTGTGGTGTACTTCATGTTGATGGCGGGGTAACTTTCGGGATTGTAAATCGACACGACATGTTCGTCGTTATTCAATATGCGATTGAGACGCGTCAGGTCAATACACCGACCCACCGAAAAGTTGCTGTTAATCATCCCCATATAAATCTTGGTCGGTTTCACGTTCATCGACAGGGTATCGTTAATCCACTTCACCACGCTGCGTACCACATGTTCGCTCTCCATCTTGGATGCAATTCCCGTAATCTGCAATTTACCGTTGGAGAAAATCTTGATCGATTTCTTCGAAATGTCCTGGTAGTTTAGCGTCACCTGATTGAAAAAGCTCTTCTTCACCTTACCCCTTTTCGTCACTACAAAATCTTTCGGTGTGGTGGAATATTTTATAGTGACGTGATCGTGTGTAAACGAATTGCTAAATGCTTGGATGTCCAGACAATCGACATCCAAATGACACAATATCGTAATGGTCGATACGTTGACGTTGTGATTGTTTTTGTGAATCAAGTTCATGAACGAAAAGAAATCATCCGCGTATTCTTTTGAAGAGTCCATGCCTCAGACGATTGGTTGCTACTCGAGAACCGTAACATTCTTTAAGTAGAATTTAAATCGTACCAATTGGCGTACAACACGTGCGCCTGTTTCATTTTGTCGAAACGAACTGAAAACTTGATGGGTTTCATCGTCTCATTCAGACGATCCAATATGGGTACGATATTGTTCTCTCTAAAATACTCAATACCGTATACGAGCGGTTTCGCCGCCGCGGAACGATTGCGTTGACGCATGGGTCCTTTCATTAGGTAGACAAATTTGTGGTTCTCGTCAAACATATCAAAATTAGAAAACTCCATGACCCTTGTAAAGAAATGACCGTAATTACTTGCATTCATCATCTTTGCCTTACAAGTCGCCAAAATATACCCTTCCAACGCATTCATGCTTTCCACCAACTTTACTTTGCGCGCTTCCTCTTCTTGCTGTTGTTGTTCACGCTTCTTCACCATATTCGATGCGGTGTTTTCACGAAGCTTTTGAATATATTCTTCAGTGGTTTCGGTCATTTTGTTACATTACATAATTTAATTTTCTTTAAAATATTTTACACCTTTTTGGAGTGTCGAAGACAAAGTCCGTTTAGTTTCGCTTTTGCGGAGCAAGGTTCGCCGTTCATCTTAAACGCCTTGCATGACTCCACGACCGGTTTGTTTGACATGGTGGGTGCATGCAACTCGTGCTCAACGAATTCCGTGACGTTGACGTTGAGACGCTCCAAACACGACCGATTGTATCGTTCGAACAACTTACCCATCGTATGAATCATCTTCTTGTCGTGCGTGGTGAACTCCTTATTCGCCCATCTATCTCGACCCTCTCGTTCTCCGTACGTACGCACCATGTATCGCACCGCATCCAGTTTGGTTTGTTCGTTCGTCAAATCCAACTCCGATACCGGTTTGGGAGCTTTCGGCAACACGTATCGTTCCAACATACGAACGTCATCATCAGGCACACGTTGGTCTTCGTACATGGTCCGGCTTTGGTTGCTTCCGTACTTTCGCGTCAAAAACGTCATCACACCAACGCGGTTCGATGTATCATACAAGGCCATGGTTGTTTGGTATGTGGTTTCACATGGTCGTGCTCTTTAAATGTAAAAAAATAATCACGAACGGTTCATTCCGTCCACGTGAATCCGCACGCAAGACATCGTGCGTACACCGTGGTCGGTTCGTCACTGCTTCGCGTTTGCAACGTCGTGTATCTCGTTTTGTGACTTTTGCACTGAAAACACATCAACAAACCGTCACATACGTCGTCCGTGTACGCCACGAGCGAAGCAATCTCTCTGTTTTTTATTTCGTTCAACTCTTTGGCCCATCGTTCAGGAGCAATTTCGTAATACATCATGTGAACGACATCGTGCGACGAATGTCCTTCGTGGAGAAGTCGACGGACGTTCGCCAGATTGGTCTTCACCGAACGATATTTTCGAAGATACAAACGTCTCGTCGTTTTGTTGGACCAATAGATCGGTTCGGCGGGATACATGGTTTTCATGCGATCGCTTGTGTAGTCGGCAATCGCCTTTTCCATCTCTTTGGCGTGTGTCGAGTCTTGCAACTCGGCGAACAAACAATCATAGACCGCTTCTCTGGTTTCACTCAACGATTTGACAATCGCCATGATAATCGTCTATATCAGGATTACGTGTGGTTCTTTAAGTATTCCTTGCGCTCCGTCATGATTTCATTCACCTCTTTTTGCAGATCCATCACTTCATACTTCATGTACGAGTCGTAATTCGGATGCATCACCACCAAAAACATATCACGAATCACCTTACCGTATTTCTTCTCTAGTACATGTTTGTAAATATTGAGTTGCAAACTGTATTGAATATAGTTACAATCCGGAAGCTTGTTCATCACACCGATTCCTTTCGCGTACGAGTTTTTGGTCTTGATTTCTTTGGACCGCTTCCAATCGTACACCGACAATGTCCCGTCTTCGATGTTTTCAAACACCATGTCGATGCTTCCGGCGAGATCGTACTCCTCGTCGTACACCATCCACTCGGTCCGATACGCACGCAATTTGTCCTTGTGATCCTCTTGAAACCGTTCAAACTGTTTGTATTCGATCGTTTGAGTATCCGATGCGTTGTCGGGTGGTTCGTTGTTGTAAAAACACTCGATCGCCTTGTGCATGATGGTCCCGTGATGCGTGGCGTCGTTCCCTGCGTCTTTCCATTGTTGTTTGATCTCGTCCGCCGTCATTCCGTAATATTTCGAACTTTCCCAATTTTTTCCACGCATCATTCGAGAAATAATCAGATCCGCGTTAAAATTGGAAAAATACTGGTGTACCAAGGTGGTGACCGAGGTTCGGACCGGGGTGTTGTCCACATAGTAGATATGGGGCTCCTCGTCGAATACGATGCGTTCATCTCTCGGATGACGATTCGTTCGCTCCAACAAAAGTGGCGAAGACATGATATCCGATATCACGAATGGTCTTTAAGTATTTTAGTGACTTATAATAGAGTAAGAGTGTGTCCCAATAGAAATGGAATGGACCAGCTTGGTTCACACGGGGCCTTTGGAACGTGCATGTGCGAATGTCAAGAAACGACTTCTTCTTTGTTACGAAAAACACAAACATAAATACGACGACAACGACGTCTTTCACACCAACTTTCGAAAAAGCTATGCGCATGTAGACGCTCGACGTCGCATTGCCCCCAAAACAAACGACGCGGAGACACCGTTTCGTTGTGTGGTCGATGGCGAAACCGTCCCCGTTCCGAATCCGTACCTGGAATCGCCGTGTGTGTTTGTCGGACATCACCCGTTGCGAGGTACTTGTAAGATGGGTATTCCGTTGAGCGAGGTGGTCATCAACGTATCGACGCATCACGTTCCGAAACTTCGTGCAAAAGGATTCGCGCGGTTCGTTTCCAAACCCACCGCCCGCTGGTTCGCGTCGTGGAAGGATGAGGTGACTCACGAACGAAAATATTTGTTCTTTACACAAACCAACCACATGGACCGATGTGTGAATGACAAGTTCGAGCACGCTCGCGTCTTGAAACGCAAATTGCCGTTGATTCGGAAAAACAACTTGGAGCGCATGCGGTCTTCACAAATCAAGGACGTGCAACTTGGATTGGCGGCATATTTTATCGAACACTTGTGTATTCGCATCGGAAACGAAAAGGAGTATGACACGATCGGCGCTTGTACGTTGACATGCGACCATGTTCGTCTTCTGAGTGAGCGACGTGTGCGCGTCACCTTTTTGGGAAAGGATCACGTTCCCTTTGATCGAACAGTACGCGCGAACGAGGTGGTGTGCGAGGCCATCGTCTCGTGCAAACGATACGCGAAACTGCATCGTACCGAATCCTTGTTTTCGTGCGTCACACCCAACATACTCAATCGATACTTGACTGGGTTTCATCCGCACGTCACTGCCAAAGTGTTTCGAACATGCAAGGCGTCCATGTTGTTTCAATCCGAGTTTCGAAAATATGGGAACAAAAAAGACGCGCTAATGAAAGTAGCCGTGCTTCTCAACCATAAGAAAAAAAAGGCATCGGATAACAAATACGTGCATCACCCCACCACGTCTTGGAACAACTACGTCGACCAACGCATCTTTTACGATCCGACATTCGTGTTTTGAAAACAAACCTCCCATCGCACGATCGGTGCGATGTTCAAACATCGTATCAACTCGCGCAACTCTTGGTTGGTGCGTACGTCGTAACGACGATGTAAGTAACGTCGCCAATATCCGGTGTTGTGTGTATCGATTTGTATCGGAAGCACGCACATCGGTTTGATTTGTCGAACGATTTGGGAAGGGCGAAACGCGGCAATCTCATTCTCGAATTTGCGAATCATGCAATCGACCACGTTGTATTTTGGTACACGTGAATCGATGTGTTCGATCAAGTATACGTCGGGAGGGTGTTCGGGCGTCGGGAGCATCCATCCCACCACGAAAGCATGATTCGTCTCCAACGATGCGTACTGTGAAGGCGTCAATATGGACGACCACCGTATTTCCCCATCCAACTTTGGGGTTTCTTGTTTGAGCGCCACCAAGATGTACGTGTATGAATAGTCCGTCAAATGGTGGACTTGTTGGGTATGAAAGAGGCTGTTGGTGATAAACTCCTCGTGCACCGTGTGTTCAAACATATCTCCGATATCGTCCACGCGGCCGAAAACGGCGTCATCAAACACCGCGTACGGCGACGTGATTGAGTGACAATAATACATCGTGGACGATGAATTCTTAACCTATTGATTCTTAAAGTCACGAAATGTTCCTTTTGACGAGAATATATTTGCGAATATCAGGTCCCAACTTTCGGTGCGGATCCCACTGCGTTTCAATCGTGACGTCCACCTCCATGATGGCGTTTTCAGTATTGGTGAGGATGTACCAAATACCGTCCGTCAAACGATGACGGTGACCGACAGTCACGGGCGCCTCGTCTCTCTGCGCGAACACGACATGATCCTTGATCAGTTGAACTAGGACACCGTTCTCCGCAACCTCCAAATGAATGTGTCCGACCGAGATGTCCTTGCGCGAATATTTTCCATAGGCGCGTCGACGCGGAGGTTTCGCGTTCGTCGGTTGGGGCGAAAGCCACCGCGCATGCACTTTTGTGGTGGACGGGTCCATCAACGGCAACCCCATAATCGTCAAGTGATCGACGTTCAAGTGTTTGTAATTTCCTTCCATGAATTATACTTTAAGATGCATATTTAAAACAACCGCATCATAACACACATACAAACCAACTTTTTAGCGTCATGTCCGTCCAGAACATTCTTTCTTTTGACGTGGGTATCAAAAATCTAGCCTACTGCGTACTCGACCGAGAGATTCATCAAATATTGGCTTGGAACGTCTGTCAAATTCCGACGGATTTGGCCCAACAGATTCAGTTTCTAGATCAATGTGCGTTTTGGAACACACCTTTCGACACCGTGATTATCGAAAAACAACCGGCCCGAAACACGAAAATGCGTATCGTTGAAAATATGTTGTCTGTCTATTTTCTCATGAAGGGGGTCGCGAATGTAACCACCTTCAGTTCGAAACACAAGCTTGGGTCGATCGGAAAAACCACCAAAGGAACCAAGAACTACGCGGTTCGAAAAAAGTATGGTATCGCAATGACGAATGTGTTCGTTCAAGACACACCCCATACCGAATTTTTCAACAAGCACAAGAAAAAGGACGACTTGTCCGATTGTCTGTTGCAAGCGCTCGCGTTCGTGCAGTACGACGTCGATCAACTTCATACGTCCATCGTTCGCGTCTAACCCACTATGTTTCACAACCCACTTAACTTGGATAAGTGTAACAAATGTTTGGTGGACGAAAAAAAACTGGGGTTTCGTTGAATAGGGCGTCGACACACGGGACAGTTCTTATTTTCTTCCATACATCGATGATTACATGACGCGCAAAATTTGTGTCCGCAATCGGCTATTTTGTGTAATTCGGACTCATTATAACAAATATCACAAAGAACCATGATGAGTGGTTCAAATAACCTTGTTCTTAATTCATTTCTAAATTCACTTAAACAAACCACGTTTACGTTTCATCAGAAACCTTGTTTCTTTGTTTTTTTTAAATCCATGAGTTGTTTAAAGTCCATTTATGACACAGTTGACGAGCCGGAAGGGAAGACGGCATCCAGATCGCACCGACGACATTTCGATACGTGTATGCGTCTAGCGAAAATGTCTTCACTCACACACAAACACGGTTGTGTCATCGTCAACACCAAGACGGGCGAGATTGTGGGCTCCGGATACAACAAAAAAGTGACGCATCATTCGGTTGGAAGCAGCATCCATGCGGAGGTCGACGCCATCAAAAGCGTTCGATCCAAAACGTTGTATCAACGAGGACCATACGACATGTACATCATTCGGCTGGGGTCTCCGCATGGATATAACACAAAGTATTCGAAACCATGCGAAGTATGTACAAAGTTCATCATTCGCAAGTTTCACCACCGAATTCGAAAAGTGTATTATTCCATAAACACGATTTAAAATTATACGTTTTATCTTATATACCAATTGTGACAACATCATGGAGACATCGACACCCGTAATTGGGGCTGGAACGACCATTGTTGATATTAGTATTGGACGCACCAACCAAGACGTGGTGGCAAACACCGAATATCTCATCACGGACTTGGTTCCCGGGAACTCGTACGAACTAACCACCTCCGTCTACAACCGAGGCG
>MDSX01091340.1_pt1 | contig 17729 bp, 17 predicted proteins | sample 811141 | NCBI WGS metagenome assembly MDSX01 (sample SAMN05326642, study PRJNA326480) | marine metagenome | isolation source: seawater | place: Atlantic Ocean: South East | collected 2010 | reverse complement strand
ATGGATGTGAGGGAAGAAGCCAAAGGCGAATGACCGGAAACGTGTCTGAGAAAAATACTTTTGTTTCAGGAGGCCGGCTCATTCGAAGACCTAAACCGAGGAGTAATACAAAAAAATCGAAAATAAAAAGAACCCAAAGCCGAAGGCCAAAAACGTGTCTGAGAAAAACACTTTTGTTTCAGAAGGCCGGCTCATTCGAAGACCTAAACCGAGGAGTAATCCAAAAAATAAAAAATGAAAAGAAGCCTAAACCTAAGTAAAGCCAAGACCTGTCTAACAAAAATACTCTTGAACCAGATCCCCAGCTCATTTGAAAATCAAAACCAAGTAGTAAGACTAAATACCAATACAGTTTAAACAAATTCCCAATCTGAGACTTAATGTTAATGCTTCCCCTAGCCACTCCGCGTAAAGCCAGCCAATCTTTAAAATATGCTGTCATTATCCTAATTAGAACTTTTCACTAAAACCACAAATTTAAAAACCGATAAATATTAGACAATAGAAAGGATTTGGAAATGGCTGAAGAAGAAAAAGCACAGAAGGATACCATCTTAGTTGTAGAAGACTCTGCACCAAACCGTAGGATTTTAACTCACTTGATCGAGAAGCTTGGATTTGACACTGTTGCCTGTGCAGATGGTAAAGAGGCTTGGGAGGCTTTCCAAAAAGGAATTCCAAATCTAGTTACAGTGGTTTCAGATATCATGATGCCAAATATGGATGGGATTGAACTCCTCGAAGCCGTAAGAACTTCTGAAAGCGATAAAAAAGACATCCCGTTTTATCTGTGTACTGCAGTTATGGACAAAGAATACATTTTGAAATCAAAGCAACTTGGCGTTGACGCTTATATCGTTAAGCCAATCACTTTTGATAAATTAAAGAACAAATTAAAGTCCACTTTTCCTGATAGAAAATGGCCTAGAGTCGCCGCTTAATCGCGAAGGTGTCATACAAAAAGAGCAGCTGGAAGCTGCTCTTTTTTTATTTTTTTAAGGTATTTTTAAAATCAGCTAAAACCGCGAAAGCATTGTTCATCGGCTCACGAGGCGGTCTCTTATTCTGTGGCTTGCGAGCCCCAGCTTTGTTGCCACCTGGCTTTCTAGCTCCAGCGGATTTACCCGCAGGGCGATTATTATTTGATCTTGTACCGGAAACCTTTGTTTTTGGTTTTTCAGTTAAAAGCATCGTCAATGAAATTTGGTTTTTCGCTTCATCTACACCCAATACTTTTACTTTTACTTTATCACCAGGACTAACCACTTTACGCGGATCATCCACGAACTCATGTGATAAATGGCTAATATGTACTAAGCCATCTTGGTGTACACCGATATCAACAAAAGCTCCAAAATTCGTTACATTGGTAACAATACCTGGACACTGCATATCTTCTTTTAAGTCTTTTACTTCATGAATATCATCACGGAATTGAAACAATTCAAAGTCTCCACGAGGATCGCGACCTGGTTTTTCCAATTCAGCAACGATATCGTCAAAAGTATATTCACCGATAACCTCAACCCATTTTGTACGAGCATCTAAAATCTCTTTTGGTTTTTTACCGATTAAATCGGAGATTTTAAATCCAGTGTCTTTTGCCATATCCTTAACAGCCGAATAACTCTCTGGGTGAATTCCCGTATTATCAAGTGGGTTCTTAGAGTTTGGTACACGTAAGAAACCTGCAGCTTGTTCAAAAACTTTATCTGAAAAACGTTTTACCTTTAACAAGGAACCACGATCTTCAAATAGGCCATTTTCTGCACGGTGATCTACTAAGTTTTTAGCCAATGCCGGGCCAACACCTGAAATGAAAGAAAGTAATCTAGCCGATGCCGTGTTTACGTCAACACCAACAGCATTCACACAAGACTCAACTACGCTCTCTAGATTTTTCTTAAGATTAGTTTGGTTAACATCATGTTGGTACTGTCCAACACCAATACTCTTCGGATCAATTTTAACCAATTCAGCAAGAGGATCTTGTAGTCTTCTGGCAATCGAGATAGCACCACGAACCGTTAAATCAAGCTCAGGAAACTCCTCTCTAGCGATATCACTCGCCGAATAAACCGAAGCTCCAGCCTCATTGATTAAGATCACTGGAGTTTTTTTGCCAAGATCACTTACTTGTTTTTTCAGGAACGCTTCTGCTTCACGTCCACCAGTTCCGTTTCCAACAGCAATTGCTTCAACCTCAACCTGCTTAAAAAGGTCACCCAAAAGCTTCTTAGCTTTCGTTTCTGCATCATTGCCTTGAATATGTAATACTGTGTGCGATAAGAAGTTTCCAGCCTTGTCTACTAAAGCCACTTTACAACCAGTACGAATTCCAGGGTCAATTCCAAGAACACACTTCGCGCCATAAGGAGAGGACAATAATAAGGTCTTTACGTTAGTGGCAAAAACTTCGATGGCATGCTCATCCGCTGCTTCTTTTAATTTTCTATGTAGCTCATTTGTAACAGAAGGAAGAACGTAAATGTTCAATGCTGATTTTGCCGCTGTATTCAAAAAGCCAGCAACTTGAGTGTCTTGTTCACTACAAGCGAAATTCACATAAGTAGACTCTAAAAGATCTTGTGAACCAACTAAGCTAAGAGATAACTCCCCTTCTTGCCAACCACGTCGCATAGCCATATATCTGTGAGATGCCTTGGCTTTTTCTAAAGTTGCCACTGACTCTTCGTATTCTTCATAGTTTGAGTATTTAGAATTGGCTTTGAAGTTTTTAGTTCTTTTACTTACCAATTTACCGTTTTTCTCTAAATCATTTTTAACTTGCTCTCGAAGACTAGGTTCGTTGGCAATCTTCTCAACAATGATATCCGTCGCGCCTTTTAAAACCTCTTGGTAGGTTACAAATTTAGCCGCTGGATTTATAAAGTCTTTTGCCTTCACTTCAAGTGATGCAGAATCTTTCGCTTCACCGTGACCAATTGCCCAAATCCAATCCGCTAAAGGTTCAAGCCCAGCCTCTCTGGCGATGGTTGCTTTGGTTTTCTTTTTCTTCTTAAATGGTCTGTAGATCTCTTCCAAATCGCCAAGATCATAAGAAGCTAGAATACGCTTTTTGATTTCTTCCGTTAGGTTACCTTGGGATTCAATTTCCTTCAGGATAAATTCTTTTCGTTTTATCACTTCATCGTAAGTCGCTTTAGCATCAATCACATTACGAATGGCAACTTCGTCTAAATTACCTGTCTTTTCTTTTCGATAACGAGCAATAAATGGAACCGTACCACCATCAGCAACGAGTTCTAAAACAGCCTTCGCTGAAGTAATTTTTATTTCTGGAAAACGAGATTCAAAATATTTCTCAAAACTTAAATTCATAAATGGCTTCCTTTAAAGCTATAAGTAATAGATTTCAGTGGTTTAAGACTGTATTTATGTAGCGAATTTCCTGTAAAAAGGCAAAAACTATCCGCACTTCTTTTGCAGGCGCATTTTGTGTTTACATTACTCCATAATTGAATTAAAACCTTGTTCATGGCGAGAGATGATTTAGCCCAAATTGAGGGCACAGTTGTAGATGCAGGCGCGGGTGGCCTTTATAAGGTTGAACTCGAAAATAGTGTTGTTATTCAAGCGAAATTATGCGGAAAAATGCGTAGATTCAACATTCGTGTGGTTGTTGGCGATAAAGTTACCGTTGGAGTTTCTCCATACGACCCTTCACACGGCCTAATCATGTACAGACACAAATAAGAGATTCTTCGAAAAGAAGATGAATCAAGCCCCTATGAGAAACATTGGGGCTTTTTGTTTTTGATTCTTACAAATCCTATATTTGCTTAATAATAAGTCTATTTAGGCAAATATCCCCTTCTATCTTTTTTAGAAATATTTAGTCAATTCAGCAAAAATAAGCCTAATGATCTACCTTGCATAGACTGTAGAGATTTATACGTAGAGTTAATGAGCCACTAGAAAAACTGCGCTCAGAGCTTGCGATCGACTACAAGCTGTTATTTACCGTAATTCATTATCAAATTTCGGTATCCATCTTCGAAGTAAACCGTCATTCGATTATTATTTGCCGCCATTACGTAACCAAGTCCTAAACTAGAATGATCAATCACTGTCCTGGCTTCATATTCTTTTCTCATACTGTATGCTTGCGCAAAGTTTTCGATATTTTTTAAAATTTCTTCCCAGCTTTTGCCCTGGCGAATGTATTTTTCGACCAACCGAGCCTTTCTTAATGTTAATTCCTCAGAACTTTCGCCTTTCGTTTTTGTAGACTTTTGTTCTTTCACTAGGGCTTTCAATTTTTTATTTTTCAATGAGTCTTCTTTTTGCTGCTCTTTAATCTCAGCAACAATACCACCGGTTTTTACCGCTGCCTTTTTCTCTTTGATTGGTACAGATTTTTTACCTGAACTAGGACTAGAAGCCTTTAGTGCTTTCTTTTTCGTAAGACTAGTTTTACTGGCAGCTTTCTTAGTTACAGCACTTTTCTTCTTACTAGCTTTCTTTTCTGACTTTTTAATTGGGCTTTTTTGTTTGCTAGTTTTCTTCGGAAGACTCTTCTTTACAGCTTTTTTCTTAACAACTTTTTTCTTCGTGGCCTTTTTGCTTACAGCCTTTTTCTTAGTTTTTTTGGGTGCGGAAGTTTTTTTGGAAGCTGCTTTTTTCGCGACCTTCTTCTTCGTCACTTTCTTTTTAGCAATCTTCTTCGTAGCTTTTTTAAGCACTTTCTTTTTCGATGTCTTTTTCTTGGCAGACGCTTTTTTACTAGCAGTTTTCTTTTTAGCCATACCGCACTCCATAACGCAGAGCTTCTATGCTCTTAATTTTGGCTACCCTACCAATCAGTAAATACTAATGCTATACGCAGTTCGGCAAATTGATTTAATTTACATAAACTTAACCTAAGTCCGCAATTCCACTTAGTTTTTGGCTATATTTAGAGCTATATTTTAGCCCAAATCTTTTTAATAACGGCCAGATCAGAGCTTATAAACCACTAAAGAGAACTTTTCTCATGTCGACGATAAAGCATGGAAAGCTCAATAATTAATTTTTTCATCGCAATTCCTTCTGCCTTATACTTATTTCCTAAATCCCAAACACCATTTTGCTCAGGTAGATTTAGACTTGTTTTAAAGTTCTCTAAGTAGTTTTGCTTTTGCCCCTCTTCTAGTTGATCCCCACAAACTTTTTCCCTTTCGGCAAAAAGCTTCTTATTTTCCGCTAAATCTTCTTCCGTTAAAAGAGGGAACTCGTCGCCCGAAACTTGTAGATAAGCAAAAAACCTTCTGTGTCTTCTAATGTGAGAGCAAAACCAACGCGGGCTAGATTTTAAAAATTTATACTCTTCAAAATAATTGTTAGGAATCAGCGGTGCTATTTTTGATAAAAACTCTATTCCACTAAACTCCTGCATTACTTTATCATTCATCAGTAACTGAGACTTGGCGGCCATTTGCGATTGAATCAATTCGTCTTGTAAACGATTGGCATTGTAGACAAAAAGAATTGCGTAGTTCCGATGAGAATCTTCCATCTTCTTTAGAATACTCATTACTCCAAAAAAGCTTTGTTCAAACAGTTCTGCCCGATCCTGAGCTCCTTGAATGTGAACTAATTGCGAGTAGTAATAGCTTAAAAAGAGCTCCCATTTCCCCAAAAACTGATCTTTAATTTTTCCTTCTACAATGACATTAATTTCCTGAAGAAGCTCTTGAATAATAGAAGATGCAGAGTAGGAATCTGAAAATTTCTTTGGCTTTGCAAGCTGCAAATCATACCAGGATTTATTTTCCATACTTAGAAACAATTGCCATTCTTCATCATCAATGAAGTCTCTATAATCTGAAAAGTAGTCTTCAAGTTTTTGCTCTGTGATTTCTTTAGTCTCTTCCGTCTTTAAAACATTGGTATTAGGAAGTTTGAAAGAGTTTTTTTGTACTAAGTTGGCTTTTGAAAAGATGGTATTTAAGACATCAATTTCATCAGCCTTGCTTGCCAATTTGTGAGCAAAGTCTTTGATGACCAAGAGTTCCTCACCCGCTATCTGACCTTGTTTTTTTATTACAACCAATGAAAAAAGATAAATTGCGATAAGCAACAGTGAAATAGATATGAACCATTTGGATTGAAGAATTCTTAAAAACATACAATTAGGATAGGCTCACTTTAGCTACTGCTCAAGAGCTTTTTCGAAATTGCGCTTATATAATCGTAGGCTATTCTACCCAGCCATTTCCTTGAAATCCATAAGAGTCATTATCCCATTTTTCTGAAGCATTAGACATAATGTATGGATCAGGTTCCTCACTACAATCCTTTAAACTTTCCGATTGAAAAGCATTCAACTCATCATATCCAGGCCTAGAGCTAATGCTACCAGCACCTGCAATCCCTATATAAGCACTAAAACTTGCAATGGAGTCGTCAATATGACAGGCCCACTCTCTGGAGGTTCCATCTTTTGCCAAAGACTGTTTAAATAAAACACCGTCACTACTCGTCACTTGAAATATCGGGTCTGGAGAACCGGTTGATTCATCCTTTCGAATATAATGGTTACCGGCTAGTTCAATTTCTTTGTTGACTCCGCCGTCTACAATCAGAAACAACTCCTTATTATCAACTCTTTGGATGAATTCATTTTTACTCAAATAAAGCTTTCCCGATGCCATCTTTACAGCATGCCCCAAAGACATTATATCAAAAGAACTGTTGGTTAAACGAACATTGGCAGCTGCATCCAAATGAATTCCGTAGTAAGTGGTGCTAGCATCTCCAGAATACAATTGCATTTTCAAATTATTAATTTTGATTTCCTCATGCCCACCTTTAACAATGATTCCATGCTTAACAGCCCCTAACTTTAAATTTACGGAATCCACTACACTGTCGTAATTAGGCATCGCCGTTGTTTGAGACATATACAAAAAACTCTCGGGAGCATAACTAGCAGAGCCACGAGCATTAATGAAACTAAGCTGTACTGGCACAGTGGTTTCAAAATAAGTACTCATACCAGCTTTAGTCGATTCGAGTACCACACCATGCATCTCAAAACCCAGCTTATCTGATTTTATTAAATAATCAGAAGACAAATAAGCTTCTATTTTTGGTGGTTTCTCAGAAGAATTCGGAGCAGGTTCACGACCGTAGACTTTTATATTGTCTGCGCCAACAGTCACATTAGTAGCAACAGCCAGATCTAAACTACCCTCTTTGAGACAAACGCTTGAATTTGCCGAAGAGTTCGCTTTCAAATAGTTCACAAAAAGACTTGTGCTCGATGGTTCAAAGTCACAATTTACATAGTTTTTTATATGGGAAAACTCATCTTTAAGCTTAAAGCTTGCAATGGCGTCAGTCTTACCTGTTTCTAAATTCAAAGCCTCAACAACAAAAATATAATTTTCACGATAATTTGAATCCGAAATCTCGTCCCAATCGATCAAATGATACTTATCGTTAACATTAGAACACAATTCTTTGTTCGCATTATCATAACCAGATTCATTGGATTCCATAAAGTAGCAATAAAAGTTTTGCTGTGAAGAATCACCAGCCAAACCAGAGAAATCTACTTTTCTTTTCCAGTCCTCTTGCTCGGTAATATAGTGACGTTTTGATTGGCTCACTAAAAGCTTAACTGCTGAGGATTGACTATTTTGACTAATGTCACAAGAACCGTAAATGAAACTTTTCTCTCCACAATCAGTGCAGGCAGAAAGATTAAAAAGAAACGAAAACAAAACTATAATACGTACCAGATTCATATATAAAATATCGGACTTTAGTCGCAAGCACTTAAAAACTATTTTTCACGATAGCAGCCACAGAAAAAACTGCCTCAGATCGAAACAAACTCCAAGGCCCTTAAGCAATCTAGTAGCAATAGATCAATAAAACACGAACTAGTAATTAATTTTTAAAGCTTCTAAGCAAGCGCTTTGCGGCGTAATTTATTTATATCTTTTCTATTTAGAGAACCAGAGAGTAAGCTATCACCAACAAAAAATGGGAGTTTTTATGAAGTACTTTTTGTTTTTACTAATCTGTCTTAACTTTAAATCAAGCTTGGCTTTTGACATCATAGCCCATAGAGGATTACCAAGGCTTTATCCTGAACATAGTATCCTAGGACTGGAAGAAGCATTAAAATTAAAACCAGATTATGTCGAACCTGACATTGTTTTGTCAAAAGACAAAGTAGCGATCGTTCTTCACGATACTCACCTCGACACTACAAGCAATGTAGCGCAACTGTTTCCAGATAGAAAAAGGAAAGATGGTCGCTATTACGCAGCTGATTTTACCTTCGACGAGCTCAAAAAATTAAACATCAACCACCGCATAGATTTAAAGACTGGTAAGGCAGTTTTTCCAACAAGAGTCCCTATCGCAAACTCAAAACTGAAAATCCCTAGCTTGGAAGACTTCTTAATGATTGTGAGCAAATTTAATCAGACCAATCAAACTAAAATCGGAGTATATCCCGAGATCAAAGCTCCCGAATTTCACCAAAAACAAAAAATGGACATCGTAAAGATCGTTCATGACCAGCTACTTGCTTTTCACAAAAAAGACAAGCTTACTCCAATAATTTTACAGTGCTTTGACAGTAAAGCACTGAAGCGAATCAAAAAAGACCTAAACTCACCATTCTTTTTAGTACAGCTTGTCGCTGAAAATTCTTGGGGTGAGAGCAGTACAGATTACGACAAATTAAAAACAGAAAAAGGCCTTAAAGAAATGAAACAATTTGTCGATGGCCTTGGACCCTGGATTCCACAACTAATCAATAAAGATGGAAGCCCCAGTGAGTTTTTAGTTTTAGCAAAAAAATTAGACTTCAAAATTCATCCCTATACACTACGAAATGATGCATTACCGAAAGGGATTAAATCTGAAAAGCAGTTATTGATCCTATTAAAAGATAAACTAAAAGTGGATGGTGTTTTCTCAGATAACACCAATACTAGCATTCCACTGCTAAAAGAACTTTAGTCTTTACTGTCGATTTTCCAATACACACTTGCAAAAGAAAGTAGAAGGAAGTTCCAAATGAGGGACTTCCTTTTTTCTACAAAAAAATAGGCTTGGCTCTTGTTTCTGGCATATTTATTTTTAAATTTTTTTAAATTCTCAGCCTTATACCAAAAAGAGATGGTTTTTCTGAAGGCTTTCCAAAAGAAATGATTTTCCATAGAATAAAACGGACTCAAGCCGAAACTCAGTTTACTAATTCCCTGTTCTCGACAATGTTGCACAAGTCTTCCTAGTAACAAATCTAAGGACATTCGAGAAGAGGTTAATTTAACGAGGCGGTCCACATAAAGACTGTCTCCAAATTGGAAGGCCGTCACTAAGGCAGAGATTTTTCCAGAGTCAGTTTCTTTCATTAAAAATATTTTTTCACTCTTTGAAATTGGGTCACAAGGTTTTGCTAGAAGGTAGCCAATATATGGCTTGAGCTGTTTGCCAATGAAACTTCGATATACTTTTGCAATCAATAGCTTGTAGTCTTCTGGGCAGTCTTCATAATTTGAAAAAGAAATGTATTCTAAATAGTCTTGTCTTTCATCTAAATTTGCTAGGCGCCTTAACTCTTCCCCTTGTGCTCCCTTAGTCATATCCTTGCTTATTTTTCTGCGATGAACAAAGCCCAAAGGATAGCTTTTAAACTGATTGGACAAAATTGGTCTTTCGATATAATAGCCTAAAATTCTCTTGGAATTACTAATGCCTAACTGTAGAAGCTCTTGAAAAATGGCTTCCCTATGGATACTTTCTAATTTTTTAGGAATATCTGCAATAAAAAACACATCCCCCAAAACGAAGTAAGATCCCCACAGTTCATAAATACAAATCATGCCTAGATCATTATAAAAATAAGCGTTGGCTCTCCTTAAAGAAGCACCTAAGAGTTCGTTTTTAGAATTTAAAGACAAAGAATAAAGAAAGCTTTCATCTGGTAGAGACTTAGAAAAACTAGAAGTACGAAAGGAATTAGGATCCTTGGAATTCATTGACATGAATCAATGATATTAAAAATAGTTAAAATAAACAAAGTGAAAATCACTTTGGCAGCTCAGTTTTTCTAATATGCATCTCAAAGCATGTGTTTTCCAGCTCGTCTCTATAAATTAAATTGCCGCCCATTTTAGTCATAATGCCAAGAGATATAGACAAGCCCAGCCCTGTTCCCTTACCAACTTCTTTTGAGGTAAAAAACGGGTTAAAAATCTTAGGTTGTAAATCTATCGGAATCCCAGACCCACTATCGGTAACCGATAAAATGTAAAACTCCTCTTCTTCACGAAAAGATATTTCCACCCATTTTTCGTATTGATCTAAACCCAATACCGCATCAAAGGCATTATTTACCAAATTCAGTAAAACCTGGCTCAGTTGAACCTGGTCACCAAAAACTACTTTATTAAAACATGGATCACTCAAATCCAATTTTAGTTGTACTTGATTTTGCTTTAATCTTTCTGAGCTTAGCTCCTGTACATCAACTATAAACTCTCGAATCTCAAACCAATCTTTTTGCATACCATCAGACTGCCTCGATACCGTCCGCAAGCTATTAATGATTCTAGAAATTCTCATTACTGTGGATTTAATGCGATCAAAAGCCTTATCCACCATTTGATCATTTAAAACATTTTCTTCTTTTGCCTTTTCTAAGTTATTAACACTGGCGGTAATGATCATGAGAGGATTATTAATCTCATGAGCGATTCCTCCCGCCATTTCACCGACGCTAGCCATCTTGTCTGAATAAACCAATTTTGCGATCAAATTTGAGTTAATGATCGCCTGTTTCACCAAACTAGAGACTTGAGTCCCTAAACGCAAGTGCTCCTTGGTAAAAGAGCTTTTTTCTGAATTGTAAAATACGATATAATTTTCTTCGCCATCAATTTCAAAGGAAATTAAAAGAAGAGCACCATCAATGTTTAAATAGGAAAAGTCAGGTATTTTTTGAATTGAAAAGATATTACGAGATCTTCCCTTTACTTTATTGAGGTACTCAATTTTAGCAGTTCTTCCCATACGAAAAATATCTAAGTTACTACTATGGAGTACACGCATGAAATCAGGATTATTCGAGTCGTCACAGAAAAGAAAAACCTCATCAAAAGGGATTAATATCTTCATTTTTTCAAACAAAGGCTCAAAGGCATTTTCCCTACTAGTTTCAAAATCTGAGATTACTTCTAAACACGAAAGAATCGCCTCCGCCAGATCCTTTTCTTTCTGGACCTTTTGGCGGGATCGCTCTAATTCTAACAATGCTTCTCTTAAATCACCGTCTTCCATACTACCTTACTTTAAAAAAATATTCGCAGAAACCATTAGGTTTCCATGATGACTTTCGCCGTCTTCAAAAAATCGCCCCTGTTCACCAAATGTGTGAATTGCCATAAAAGGAATCTCTCCTATGATCTTTTTTAATTCCTCAGCGATTCCATCTATCTTGTCTGTACCTTGAAGCGCAAGCATACAGCCCGCACAATAAACTACAAGTATTCCAGCAATATCCTCAGTACTTATTTGTGCTCTTATCATTTGTTTTTTTACAACATCAGCAAGTCTTCGCTGTAGATCATATTGAGAACTTTCCATGAGGATTAACTTATCTCCCACGTGAACGTCTGTAAAAAGGCGAATTCCACCCTCTGCGGTTAAACTCTCTGGGTGGCTTAAAAGATAATAAGGAATGTCGTGTACTTTACCTTTCTCTCTACCAAATGGAAAATAGGTCGTCTCTGTGGTAATAGAAGGGTTTTCAGATAGGTCTAAATCACTAAATCTTCCATCCATCCATTCATTATAAACCTTCGCTGCAGACTCACCATTTAGAGCAAATAGCTCACGTCCATTCGCCGCAGTAACCACTGCTGATTTTGAAGTTGGATAATAGCCACTTTGAAAAGAAGAAAGTATTTTTTCATCTTGGGCAAAAAAACCAACTACGATGCAACCTTGTGAAAATACATCTTGGCCATTAAACATCTTCCAATTGCCGGCAATTTCGTTATCGGCACAACTGCCTCCACAAATATTAACATGGGAACCAAAATACTTGTTTATGTTCGCTAAGATCTCTTCCTCTTGGCCAGGGGAAGTGATGATCCACAAAAAGTCTGGAATCTCCCCTTCTCTTTGCGCATTATCAAGCATTCGATCACAAACTTCTTTAGCGACCATTTGCGGGTCCGCAGAACTAGAAAAACCAACTCCGATTTCTCCCGAATAATCTTCAATTGCGAATACACCTATACCATAGTTTTCATCAAAGAAGTTTCCATCGTTACTTAAAAAGCCCCTTGAACTACTGGCACCAATTATTTTTGATTCTGGAAAATGAGAACTTACTGACTGTGATAACTTAGACCAATCATGGTCCGAGTTTGCATACAACATGATTAAGTTAGAGGTTTCAGAAATGCTGTTTTTTGACTCCAACAAAGCTTCTGAAAAATTTGATTTTTTTGAACTAAATGTTTTTATTCTCATCTCTTCCACCACCAATCATCAATAGCAATTCAAATACGCACATTGGACGAGAGCCCTTGTCGTTAAAAAAGCAACGACAAGTTCACATAACTTATCGGAAAGATTAGAGATCTTTTGCATATTTTTGGTGATTTTGAAGAAATATACCAATTTGAGAAGAAACAAAATCCAAAGTCTGTAGATAGGGCAAATACGCGACTTTGAAAGGGAAATTTTAAAGCATTCTGCTTTTAGGATTAACCTATTCTTAAGAATGCTTTAGCTGGTAATTCAAAAAACTTTAGTTTATTTCGTATTTCAAGAAACGACAATCCAGTCCACCATTGTTTACTGGAAATTTACGAGAGGCTTTCAAACGTAAATGACCAGGTAAATCAGGATTCCCTGAAATCATCCACATTGTCCAACCTTTAAAGTTCTCTTTTAAAATATGACCAAAATCCTTATACAAATCTTGAAGGTCATATGGATCAGATAGTCTTTCCCCATAAGGAGGATTTGTAACGATTAATCCTTTTCCATAAATAGGATTCTCAAGATTAATCACATCTCCTTGCTTAAATTCAATCAGATGGTCAACACCTGCTTTTCTAGCATTCGACTTTGCAACTTTAATGGCTTTTGCGGAACGATCAAAGCCAAAAAAGATTGGCTCTTGATCTTCATCTTCCTCACGCTCTTCAGCCATGCACTCTTCTAGCACTTCACTAAACACGTCAGCCTGAAAGGTCTTAAGGTCTTGAAAAGCAAATTTTTTGCGACCAATTCCTGGTGCAACCTTTTGCCATTTTAAAGCCGCTTCGATCAAAAAAGTTCCTGAGCCACACATTGGATCAACGATAGTTTGCTCGCCATCCCAATCTGTCATTTGTAAAAGTCCTGCGGCCAAAGTCTCTTTCATAGGAGCTTCTAATTTTTCTTCGCGATAGCCTCTTTGAAATAAAGGATAACCACTAGTATCAATCGCAAGACTCACTTGAGATTTGAACATTTTTAAATGCAAACGCAGACTTGCTCTTGAATCAACATCTGGGCGTTCGCCATATTTTTCACGAAACTGATCTACGACAGCATCTTTCACAACCATGGCAACAAAACGCTGGTCTCTAAATTTTGGTGAGTTAGCTACATTGGCATCTACGTAAATCCCTTGATCCACATTGATATACTTCGTGTAGTCGTGCTTCATCACATTGTTATATAACTCTTCTCTGTTATAAGCTGGGAAGTCTAAAATCGGAAGAAGTACCCGTGAGGCAATTCTAGATTTTAAATTAACCATATAACAGTCACGCCAAGAACCTTCGAAATAGACTCCCATTTCAATGCCTTGACTCCAAACCCTTTGGATACCGATGTCTTTAATTTCTTGCTCGAGAGCGTCTCTTAAACCTTTGGAACAACTTGCGAAAAACTTTGCCATAGCGCTTAATTTAAGGCTTTTAACTCAGCACAACAAGAAGCAAGTGGATGCTTGGCATAATTACAATATCACTGTCTAGCAATTAGCAAATTCGCCAGCAGTCTTATTTATTTATCTATAAAAAGGGATCTTCACGAAACAGCCCAAACAAAAAGACCCCGGTTTTAACCGAGGTCTTATCCAATGACTAAAAAATTATTAATCTAATTTCTTAGTTCACTGTGTAAGTAGCTGTTGGAATTTTGTATTCCATCATAATCAAGGCGGCAACTTTTTCAATCAAGCCCAAGCGTCTTTGCTGCTCTGTCATTCTGCGAAGACCAAAGTTAAGATGGCCTTCTTCCTGGCTATAAGGATTCTCTTCAAAAAATTTAATACTACTAATTTGAAGTTTTCCATAAAGATCAACAACTGACTTCTTCATTCGTTGCAAAGTTTCTTTTTCTACTTTTGCGTGGGTGATTAAACCAGATGTTTCTTTCTTCAACATAAAAAGAGTTGCATTAAAAGTATCGTCACTTTGTGTGTTTAAACGGTCAAATTGAAGCTTTAAGATTCGATTTAACTCTGATTCATTCGTAACATCACAGAGGTAACTCTTTCCAGGGCCCCAACTATAGGTCATTACAAAACTAGTCTCACCGATGATCTCTACGATTAAAATATCTTTTGCATCTTCACGATTATAAAGACGATTTGAAAACTTTGTTTCAGTACACTGCACGGCTGACTGTGCTTGAGCTTGTAAGTCTATATCCAAGTATTCAAATTTCAACACCCCTAGACCCTCTTGTGCTTGAACTGCACCAGCGAATAGGAAAATCAATGCCATCAATAGTTTCAACAACTACTCCTTTTTTATTAAGTTGTGTGAGTATCTCCCAGTCCCTGCAATTTACACCACTTATTAGGAAATTGCTTAGTGACTGTATTTATTACAGCTGAATTTCGAAAAAAACTAACTAATCCAGCTATTATAATTTAGCTGCCTAGTGGAATTATTTACTTTTTCCAATTGGATTTGGTGAATTTTCCACTTTGGAGGATAGACACTAGGATCCATCCTATCTGCCCATTCTATGCAAACCACTGCCTTTTCTTGATTAAACAAATCCCAGAAACCTGTCGACTCAAGGTCTTCTTCATCCTCTACTCGATACAAATCTAGGTGATCGATATTAAAGTTCTTGGCAGTATATACATTATGAATTGCATAACTTGGGGAACAAGATTGTTCCTCACTCAATTCTTCTACTAGAAACTGAACCAGCTGAGACTTTCCAACTCCCATGGCTCCTTCAAGTAAAATGATGTCTCTTTGCCCTAGACTTTCTACAGTCCATTTTTGAACCCAGGCTTTTAAAGCGGCAAGACTTTCGATTTTAATGCTTTCCATAGGCCTTTGGTGTAGCAGGACTTGCCTAAGGCTGCCAGGACTTTTTACCAAATTGTATTTTCGAGCCTATGTCAGAGCCCAAAGGTTTGCGAAAATAAATGGATGAAGTGGAAACTGAAACTATTGTTCTTTTTAATGATTAGCGAAAGTGCTTTTTCGATGCGAGTTTTAATCGACCCTGGACATGGTGGGCACGACAATGGAGCCCAAAGCCAAGGCCTACGAGAAGCCGATGTAACTTTAAAAATTGCAAAGAGACTCTTTAAACTCTTAGATAAAGACAAAAACATTCAATATTCCACCACTCGAACCTATGACAAGAACCTAGAGCTTCAGGATAGAAGTGATAAAGCTCACCAAGAAGAAGCGGATCTCTTTATTAGCATCCACGCCAATGCTTCACTAAACCCTCGTGCTCGAGGAACTGAAATTTACATTCAAAACATTTTACCCTCGGATCAATATTCCTTCTTTTTAGCGAACCGTGAAAATAATGGTGAAGCCTCTCAACGAGGAACTCGCCCTAGCCTACTGGATAAATCTAAATACAAAGCCGATGTGGTTGGAATCGTCGATGACATTAATCGAAACCATTTCATTGAAAAGAGTTATGATTTAGCAAAGGTCTTTGAAAAGCGCTGGAAAAAAGACATGAAGGTGCGAAGAGTAAGGATGAGACAGGCGCCTTTCTTTGTTGTTTCATCCGTCAACATGCCCTCTATTCTTTTAGAGGTTGGTTACCTGACCAATCCAAAGGAAGCAAAGCATTTAAATACTTCTTGGTATCAACAAAAAGTTGCCAAAACCATCTACCAAGCTCTGCGCGACTATCAAGCAAAAGAATTTTAATGGAGATAATACAGCGCCTTTCAATGGACTCAATAGCCCCTGAGCTTTAGCTGCAAAACTGTGGCTCTAAGACTTTCATGACAAGATACATAATCGTCGACAAAGGCCCATTTTTTCAATATCCTGTTTTCCATGAGAATAGACAATAGAGAAATAGATCAAATGAGAGAAGTCTCCTTCGTGAACGAGTTTACCTTGCACGCTGAAGGAAGTGTTTTAGTGAGCTTTGGTAAAACAAAAGTCATCTGTACAGCAAGTGTAGAAAACAGTTTGCCTAAATGGATGATGGGAAGTGGTGCCGGTTGGGTAACCGCTGAGTACTCCATGCTACCTAGATCAACACACACCCGCATGAGAAGAGATAAAACATCTACAGGCGGTCGCAGTGTAGAAATCTCTCGACTGATTGGTCGTAGCCTTAGAGCAGTAGTAGATATGCAAAAGCTAGGAGAACGTCAAATCACTGTAGATTGCGATGTAATACAAGCAGATGGTGGAACTCGAACTGCGGCTATTACCGGTGGCTTTGTGGCCCTTGCCATTGCCTGTAACGACCTACTTAAAAAAGGGGAAATCAAAGAGATCCCATTAAAAGATTATTTAGCAGCTGTATCTGTGGGAATTGGCAAAGACGGACCTATGCTTGATCTTTGCTATGAAGAAGATTGTGCCATCGATACTGATATGAACTTTGTAATCAACGGCAAAGGCAATTTCGTTGAAATTCAAGGAACCGCCGAAGGTGAAGCTTTTAGTCGTGCCGAGATGGATAAGATGATTGATTTCGCCCTAAAAGGTTGTGACAACATTTTTACTCAACAAGAAAAATTGATTGGTGAGTTCTTCAAAAGGTAAATCATGGAAGTTTGGATCGCCACTGGCAATAATGGAAAATTAAAAGAATTTCGTTTTTTATTAAGGGAACTGGAATCTGATGTTCACTCCCCTAACGAATTGGATTACTACACCACTCCAAAAGAAACTGGAGATAGCTTTGAAGCCAACGCTAGAATCAAAGCCAAAGCTCTTGCCGCTGTGAAGCCTGGAGTTTGGGTCATCGCTGATGACTCAGGCCTTTGCTGCGAAGGCATCAATGGCCTTCCTGGTGTTCACTCCGCTAGATACGCTGGGGAAAAAGCGAGAGACACTGACAATGTAGCTAAGCTATTAAAAATGCTTCAAATGCGCACGCAAAACCGCAAAGCCCATTTTGAGTGCTGCCTAGTGGCCTACTCACCAGATGGGGAAGAAATAGTAGTTACCGGAAAGTTAGAAGGTGAAATCGCTAGAAAGCAATCTGGTACAAATGGTTTTGGCTATGACCCAGTCTTTGTTCCTAGCGGAATGGAAAAGACCTTGGCGGAACTAGAAAGCCAGGAGAAAAACAAGATTTCTCACAGAGCCCTTGCCATCGAAAAGCTACTTGAGAAAATGAAATAAAAAAAGCTGCTCTAATGATCTGTCCCCCTAAAAATGGACAGACAAAAAGGTGCTTCAAGATTTAACTTACAAAGCTCCGGTATTCAACCGGAGTTTTTCTTTTTAAGCCCCACT
>MDSX01095244.1_pt1 | contig 17730 bp, 18 predicted proteins | sample 811141 | NCBI WGS metagenome assembly MDSX01 (sample SAMN05326642, study PRJNA326480) | marine metagenome | isolation source: seawater | place: Atlantic Ocean: South East | collected 2010 | reverse complement strand
CCGCCTATCAGTAACATCGCCGAGATGAATAATAGTATCAATATTATTTTCTTCGAGATAAGGAAAAAAGACTTCATCATAAAACCTCATAAAATATTCATGGAACAACAAAGAGTCACCACGCGCGCCGAAATGGGTGTCCGTAATCAAAGCAATTTTCATGGATTTTCAGTTTCCTTGCTATTTCTTTTTTCTTTGGCCTTTTCTTTCTTCTTACGTTGAGTTTCCTCGAAGTCTGAAAGAAAGTCATCCATATTTGACTGAATAAATTCCATAAAATTATTTTTTACCGGAGTACCATTAGGGCCTTGCATAATCTCATCTATCAATTCTTGATTCTCTAATGACTTGTATTTCACATAAGTCTGCTTCTTTTCCTTTTGAATCCTACGGATAAAGGCATAATAGATAATCTGAGTGAAATATGCGAATGGATTGCTTGACTTTTCTGGATTGAAATTATCTATATACAAAAGACAGTTTTCTATACCATCAGATATCATTTCATCTTTATAAGTATAATTGATAAAATTAGGTTTATAGGATAGGTGTTGTGCAATCTTCATGATGCATTCCCCTATGTAGTTGGGAACCCTAGGCCTTTCGGTCTCTTTTTCTAATGCATTTTTCACTTCATCTTTGTATACAATCATTGCAGCCAACAATTGCTTGTTGTCAACATAGTGATTTCTTTTCTGTTTTTTTGCCATAACATATCCTTGTCAATATAATTACTCTATAATACCACAGAAAAAAGATCATGTCAATAGAAAATAATTTTGTTTTTCTTCTTGACAGGGTGATATTTCGGTGTTACAATAGGTATGTGTACCTTTAAAGAATATTAATTAATGATATACTTTATTGGTATTGAGAATTTCCATATAATCCTCAAATGAAGGTTCTAGTTCTTTTGATTTTATCTTTTCTACTAATTCTAAGGCTTCACCACTATCCTTTACTTGATATTCAACAATACCTTTTTTTCTTTTTACAATAGAAATATAGTGTTCTAGCACTTCACCGTCTGGATCAGAAACCGTTAAAATATCATTTAAGCTTATTTTTGTTTCTGTGCTTGAGGCGAACTGCAACCAATCAATAAGTGTAGAATTGAAATCTCCCGTATTTGGATTCATAAAAGATTTTATTTCAAATGGATCTTCGAGTGTCCACCAATTCGTCGCTTCTGGGCCTGAATTATCCACTTTACAAATAATTATTTCCTTTGTCATAAGTCGTAATACTTTGTATTCTGAAATATTTTTTTCTTCATTAGTCATAAAGATTTACCTCATTTATTTTGAATTCAAACTTTTCTTCGTTGTAAATATTTATTCTCTCATAAAAATGTCGTATGGCGAAATTCATATATGTTTTATATCTTAGATCGTCTGCAATGTCATACAATACGGCAGCTGTTTTTCCATTTCCTTTTCGGAGACCGCGGCCGATGGATTGTAGATTTCTAATTCTACTTTTAGAGGGAGAAGTAAATACTACGTTGTGCAAGTTCCTTATATTTATACCAGTTGAAAAGGTGCCATATGAGGCGACAATGATTGCATTACTTTCTAGTTCTGTCGTATGTCTTATTTCTTCTCTTACATCCGCCTTCACATTACCACTCACAAAAAATACCTTTCTGCCTTCTTCTGCGGCATCTTCTATCATTTTGTGCATCGGTATGCCATGTTTTTCAACAAAGTTATATAAAACTAATGTATTGCCTTTCAGTGTCAATGTCAAGTCTTTAATAAAGGCCATACGCCTTGGATTTGTTACGATCCATTCGACTTCATCAGAATATTTGAGAGTTTTTATATATTTACAATCTTCCGGTTTGTATTTGAGAACAATAGAGTTGATTCTAAAATCTGCAAGAGTCTTACTGTCGATCAAAGCTTTAGTTGTGGTCACCTGTTTTACATCGCCAAACATACCAGATAAAACCAGTTTATGAGTTTTTGTGCCGTCCAGTGTACCAGTTGTGCCAAATCTATATTTGCAGTTTGTCATTTTGTCCATAATTTTATTCAGTGAGTTGGCCTTGAATAAATGACATTCATCGCCTATGACAACTCCAAACTGATCGAAATAGTCAAATCCCATTTTATAGATAGACTGCCAAGTTGATATGACAACTTTCTTATCTGTATTTTTGTCGATACCGGCAGATATTTTATGACAATACTTTTCGACATTCCATCCATAGTCTTTAAAGTCGCCATACATTTGTTGCACAAGAGATACAGTTGGAACAATGATTAAAATTTTCTTTGACTTTACTTTTGGGTGCATGTTGTAAAATCTACACAATGTATAGATAATCAATGACTTGCCAGACGCAGTGGGCGACACCAGAAGCGTCCTGTTGTTTACGATGGAGTGATGTATGGCGTCTAATTGATAGTCCCTATAACCTATCGGTTTCCCTTGGCTGTGGGGGTTTATGTGTCGTACTAACTCGGCCAGATTTTCTATTGAAAAATTTCTATCCGTTAAATCGTTTTCAAATTCTACAGTGTAATTATTTTTTCTGCAAAAGTAATCGAGATGATTCAACAATCCAAGATATAATTTTCTATTGATAGGATTGAACATCCGTATCTTACCGTCCCATACTTTATTTTTAAAAGACGGCATAAACTCAGCGCCTGGCACTTTGAATGTGAAATAGTCCACCAATTCTTTTAACATGTGAAATTCTGAGGCATCTATTTCGACATGCACCTCGTTTAATTTTTTCACGAAAAATCTACTCATTAATTACCCTCGATAAATTTCTTATAGTCTATATAATTTTTAATTGTCCACTTTTTTTGATCTATAAGAATATCTAAAGTCTTGTCGATTAACTGTATGAGTTGCTTTAATATCAATAAATTCTTTTTGGATTTGACAATATCTAAATCGCTATCAGTCCAGACATGCAGGTCTGCTTTCAAAATCTTAGTGCCTTCGATCTCCCAACCCTTTGCAAGAATTTCATCTTCGGATAGTTTTCCGGTGTAGTATTTCGTTTTCTCGGCCACAACAATTCTATGGTCGAGTTCTAAAAATTGATATTTTGTCTGATAAACCTGTTGATATGTCATCCACTTACCAATCAAATTTTGATTGTGTGGCAACTCTTCTTCTAGTCTTAAAAAATTGATTTTAATGTCTGTTTCAGACTCTTTCATCAACTCAGCCATTTTCACTGAATATTTTTCGTTCATAATGTTCTTTCAAAAATAATTATATAAGAGTTTCAACTTCATAATGTTGATACATAAAATCAGCAGTACACATAGGAACTTGAGCGTCTGTTTCTACTGTTGATATCGGAATATCACCTAGATTTATAGGAAATGCATTAAACATATTAAATTTTAAAATTGGTTTAGAATAGTTGTCATGAACCAATATTGTTAGGTCGCAAGTTATTTGACTACTATCTGCTCTATTAACTTGATGTGGTAAAACGCCATATTGTTGTAAGCTGGTAGGAAATCCTAATGCAATCATCCAATTAAATATTTCTTTCCAATTTTTCATATGTTCGTCAATTAAAAATGATATTGAAATTGGAGAAAATATCAGTTTATCGCCAGGTTCTGGTTGTCTAATAAATGGAGTTTCTATTTGAGCTTCACCTAATGTAATGCCTGGCAAACTGACAGATTGGATATATTCATTGACACTCGGCGCCAAAGGGATGTCCATTTGAAATACTTGAGTGTTTAGGTAATTCATATTTGATACAGACGTGTCCATTATTCTCTCCTGATTACACTACTATTTAGTCATAAAAAAAGGGGGGATAAAATCCCCCCGAAGTTCCTGCATTATTTTTGCAGTATTTTTTAAACTTATACGTTGATATTGTCAATTCTGATAAGTCTGTAGTATCTGTTGCCGGTAACTGGGAAAGCACCATCTGCAGCCGCAGTACGAGCAGCGCCAGCGAATGGATTAGCAACCATACCATAACGGGTTTTGAAACCGATTTTTGGTTGGAATGTGTTCTCACCAACAGCGCGAACCATTTGCATTGGAACATATGGGCAATAGAAGTAACCAGCGTCATAAGCTGAAGTACCTTTATAACCAACCATTGCAAAGTCATGTGCACCGGCAGAGTTGAAATATGGATCGATATAAACTCTCATACGACCATTCATAACACCAGCAAATGTTTGTCCGGTATCATCCGAAGAAAGATTCACTGACATTTGTGGGTTGTTGTCGAGTACACCCGCCATTGCAAGAGCAGAAGCAACATCAGCAGAACAGACAATCATGTTGCCTTTACCGCGACGAGTTTCTTTTGCAATTACATTTGCTTCACGTTCTAGTTGATAAATCAAACCTTTGATTTTTTCAACAGTCCAACGACCAGAAGTGTCGGTTGCAAGGTCATATACGCCCTGTGTGGTGGTTTGTGCGACACAACCTAGTTTAGCTTGATCGTAAAGAGTACGCAGAACTTCGCGGTTGATTTCTGCATTAATTTCTGTCGAAAGAATAGTTGACAGTTCTGACTCTGCGTCCAGACCGTGTACAGCTTTCAAGTCTTGCGACAATTCAGTTGTGTACTCTGCCTTGAGTGCGCGAGTTTTTGCAGTAACCGAAGTGCGGTCAATACTGAATGCCATTTGGTTGAAGTGACCATCAGCAGTTGGAGCACCAGAGGTAACACCATCACCCAATTTTTCGAATTGAGCAGTAGTACCTGGCCCACCAGTTGTGGAACCAGCAGCACTTTCTACAATTCCGCCACTTGCAATTGACGAACCGGCAAATGGGTCTGTTCCTGCATGTGCGTTTCCAGCAGCATCAGCACCAGAAAATCCGGTGTCTGCTTCATCGTGCAGAGCTTCTGTTCCACCTTGGGTAGAATAGTTTGACTTCATTGCAAAGATAAGACCGGTTGGTCCTGTCATTGGTTGCACACCAAGAATGTCAAACGCCATCAGGTTTGGCATTGTCCGGCGAATCATAGAAATCATCACTGGGTCTGCATACTTGATTGCGCCGTCACCGCCTAGGGCGCCGGTTGTAGGTGCTACGTTTGCCACTACATCTGCTTCTGACAGCATTGATTGACTTCCTAGAGCATTTTCTTTACGAACTGCCTGTTCTGTGTTTTCTAGAAGAATTGCAGTTACATTTCTTCTATATGCGTCTTTAATAGGCGCTTGGTCTTCGTGATCGAGTACTGGAGCCCACTTTTCTTTCAGGCCTTGTACATAATTTTCATTTAAATCGTGCATGTTTTTATCTCCTTAGTAGATTTTATATGTTATCATTTATTATTTATAAAAATTTAATCTTTAGGTTTATTCAAGGCGTGTGCGTACACATCCATGATAGTCCTAGGCGATTGAACTTTATTTTCCTCTTGAACCACTGGCGAATCTTCTACCGAAGTTTCTAATGCACTTTCATCAAGAATACCGCTTTCAACGCTTGTCTCAGACGGAAAATAATTATCTTTAATCAATGTGATTTTTTTAGTCATATCATCAGTGTTATCGAATTCTACATTTTCACTCAAATTTCTAATTTTATCAACTTGGGTGTCTGTGAGTCCTTCAGTAACATTCATTAATACGATGTCTTTTTCCAATTCAACCAATCTTTTGTTCAGTTGAATATTCTTTTCAAATTGCTCATTCAACTCAGATTCTTTCGAATCGAGAGTTTCAAGAGCTTCACTATACAGGTCTAGTTTCTCTTCTGGGAGTTCGATATAGTTTTCTTCGAAAACACCTTTGATACCAGACATGAAATTTTCCATAATCTCCATTTTGAGACCACTTTCGATTGCGAGTTTATTTTCTATGATATATTCACTCGCAACATAAGAAAGATACTCATCAACTTTTTCAGACAATTCTTGTCTAATTTCTACAACATGTGATTCGATGTCGCTTTCGTATGTTGAATAAATGTCCTCGATTTTTTCATTGACTTTATTAACTACAGCGGCTTCAAATATTGTTTTAACTTGTTCTTGATACTCTTCCGACAAATCTTGGCCATTCAACATGGCATCAATGTCTTCTTGTACGTCAAGATCTTCTGAGGTAATCTGGTGATCGGATACTGATGTTTCGGTTTCGATAATTTCTTCTAGATCTTCGACGATTTCATCAGTTTCAATTTCTTCGTCCAAATCAGTTTCAACAGCCTCATCGTCATCAGAAGCTTCTTCTACTACTTCTTCCGATTCAACGATTGATTCTACATCGTCAGAATCATCAATATCTGTATCTGTTGTTTCCACAATTTCTTCTTCGGAAATTGCTTCATCTTGTACAAGATCTGTATTTTCTAAATCTGTCATTTTTATGTCTCCTAGTGAGTTTAATTTATATTTATTTATAATATTTACAATTTCGACATGAAATCTTCGAAAAGATCGATTTTCAATTTCTCAGTCTCAATTCTTTTTTTATTATCTAAGGAATATTTATACTGAGAAACTTGACTCTCTTTCATAATTCCGTTATCCCATACCCATTCTTTACCTTCCATAATCCCGTTGACAAACGCATCTGGAGCACTTGGGTCTGCAACAATGTCTGCTGCGGTGGCAAGATAGAAGTCGTCTTGGACGATATTTTTACCGCCGGACTCTTTTACGCTACCCATACCTCTAGAAGAAACACCTAATGTTGCACCTTCTTGAATAAGATTTTTAACAATTTTTCCATAAGGAGTCTCTGTCATAATCTTTGCTTTACCGACATAATTATTGCCCTCTTTTTTAAGAGACTTAATCATGTGGGAGACTCTTTCTAAATTAATAGAAGGTCCCTCTGGATGTCCCAACTCGCCAAATGCACGATTTTTTTGGACATACTTTTCGTTATATCTTTCGACTTCCTTATCCATTATTTCTGCTGGATACTCACGGCCGTTTCTGTTTTTAATATTGGACTGTAGAAAAACGCCTTCGATAAAGAGTTCTTTTCCTTTAGATTCTACAATCAAATCCTCGAATACTTCTGTTATAAGTTTCATCTTGCAAATCCTGTTCTTTTAGCGTTAGACCTTCTTTGTTTCACGGCAGTCATTGCAGCCTTACCTTTTTTCTTTCTTGCACCTCTTTTATTGCGAATACTCATTTTTTTAAGATCGCTAGGTGAAATTCTTTTTTCGCGGCCAGTTTTTCTATCAAGAGTCCATCCTTTGCCCTTTTTAGAAGAAACTTTGACTCTTTGTCTTTTGCCGCCTCTAATGCGGTTTTTAACTACTACTGCTTCTTCAAGCTCTTCATCGTGAAATTCTGCAAATGATAACATTTTTAATTTCCTTTTTTTTTAATCTTCTGAATCCAATAAGTCTTCGTCTTCTTCTTCGACCTCTTCATCATCAAATTCTTCTTCATCGGCAAATACACCGTCTGATAGGTCTTTTTTATATGTATTTAGTAAGTCACTAATTTTACCGTTTATAGCATTCTCTATAGATTTTCCAGCATCAACCGGATTTCCCAATACTGCATTATCTACAATATCTAAATATATGTTTTTATCACTCATTTTATATTCCTTTTCATATTCTATTTATATTACCGACCGAAACCACCGCCATCTTCATCCTCATCTGGTTTGAATATAGGATCTTTCATTTCGGCAGTAATTTCTTTTTTCATTGCGTTGACTTCATCTTCAGTAAACTTTAACAAATTTGTCATAATCCATTTATTTGAATAATATTTACCTACATAATCTGACATATTAGACAGTAAATCAATTCTAAAACTAATCATTTCGGAATTTTTGATTTCTGCATAATAAGAATCTTGAGTGAAATCGAAAATTAATTTTTGGGAAATATCATTCCAATCATCTATAGAAATTATACCCTTCAATATGAGTTGTTTTTTCAACAAATCATAAAATAAATCATTGAATTGATTTCTAAGTCGTATAATAAATTTATTAAACTTCATTTCATCTCTTGAAATTTCTGTAGCCCTACCAAGTTGCATACCAGCATCTTGTTCTAACCTAGAAATAGGTACATTTAACGACTTGTATAATTTCTTTTGAAAGTATATAACATCGTCCATTTCGCCCAGATTTGATCCGCCTGGCAAAGTTTCAATCTCTGTACCCCTACCACCTTCTCTGCGCGGAAACCAGAAATCTTCTAACATAGACATATGACGTCTATCGTCCTTTACTTCGCCTGTGCTTGCATCATATGCGACTTTATTTTTATACTTATTCATAATGTCGCCGATATACTGTTCAGCCTTGAGTTTTGGAAGGTTTCCGACATCAATATAAAACACTCTACGTTCGGGTGCGCGTGTCCATCTATAGATAACGACAGAATCTTCTACCATTTTAAGTTGATTGAGAGCTTTTATTGCTTTGTGCAAATGTCCTATACTGTGTTGTTTTCTGCTGTCTCTGAGACCAGAAGATACATGCGAAATAGAATCTTTAGATATAGGAATACCTGTCTGTTTGTCGGCAGTTCCTAATCCTTTTTCATTATATAGATAATATTCTTTGACATTTTTTACAAGAACATTTTTATTCTTATCTGTGCCTTTTTCAACTTGTTTTACTTTTTTTATAAGTCTAGGATCAATTTTTCTTAATTCTTTGATACCATCTTTGGGTTTATTTTCATCGATTATGATATGATAAAATAATTTTCCATCTACATACCAACTTTTAAAAATATCATATCCCATTCGGGTGAAGTTCAAAAGTCCTAGTACATTATCAAATTCTTCTACAATTTTATTTTTTACGGCATCTGATAAATCTAAATTCTTAGTGCCCAATCGCACAGGACTTTTATCAGATTCAGTGACAATTGCTTCGGAGACAATATCATCTATAGCAATTTCAACTTCTGGATAAATTGACATGTCCCTATATCTATTTATCAGTTCTGCATCACTTTTAGCAGTACTTTCCATGTTTAACGATGTTGAATAAAAATTGCTAGAGACCGTCAAACCATCGTCATTCGTACTTTCAGCCGGTACGAATGACGTTAGTTGTTTCTTCTCTTCATTTGTTTTTAAGAGGGTAAACCCAAATAATTTAACTTCCATACTATATCCTGTTTTCTACTATTTATGTCGAATTATTGGCGTTGTTTAACCAACAGCCTGTGAATCCATAACATCAACACTTGCGGCATTTTCCCACCAATCAAATGCAAAGGTAACAGTAAATTCTTCAATAGTATCATTTGTATCCCAACCAAGTTCTATTGTAGAAACTTCTGTTGGAAACAAACCTTCAAATTTGTATGTTGAAATGGGAGCTGCATTTTCCCCACCGGCTTTACCATAATGATATACGGTCGCAGGCATTTTATAATCCGACAATCTAGTTCTGCCAGTATTTCCTACATGCGAATTGATAGATGCCATCCATTGTTCCATAGAATTACGCAATGAAAAGTTTTCTTTGTTCATTACCGTGACTGTCCAAGTATCAAAAGTTCTATTACCAGCAACTCTGATTTGTCTGCCAAAATATGGCACATCAATACTAGGTAAGGTAGAAGCAGGCAATTGAGTAGCCTTTACTTCAAAAGCACCCCCCGCCTCAACGGGAAGTAAACTTTGTGGTGTGTTAAGCTGTACCGAAAACAGATTTGGCCTTGCGCCACCATCTCGGAAACTTGATCTAAATGTATTTACATTAAATGTCATATGATTTCTCCTATATTTTTATTATTTATATCAAACACTACCAACAATTTCATCAAAACTTACACCTGTATTAACTGCAACAAAATTGAGTTGGATAAAGTTAATAGAACGAGCTGGTTGTATAAAGATATCACCGACAAATTGATTTGAATCAATGACTGCTTGTGTGTTGTTAGAACTATCTGCAACCACTTTAAAGTCATAAATACCACGTCTACCTTTGATTTCCCGCAAGAATGGTTCAATTAATGATGTAAACTGTGCGCGTGTAAATTCATCGTTGAATTCGAATAATGTAAATTTAGCGGCTGTTGCGATGGCCTTTTCTAAGACAATAAACAATCTTCTCACATTTATTCTACTAAATGCGGAAGGTCTCATAGTGAAAGTTTTGTCTCCGAATAAGATAGTACCCTGCCCAGCAAAATTCACTACCGGATTGATTGCGTCTTTATACAATGCGTCCCTATCGGATTTGGTTTGTGTGTGTAAGGTTTTAACAACACCTCTATATACACCACGATTAAGACCAGCCGGTGAGAACCAAGCATCCCTATCTAGTTCTGATTTTACCATCAACCCAGCAGTATCAGCATTGAACGGAACCCAACGGAATTTGTTATTGTATTTGTCGGATACATATTTGAAATTTGAATCTGCAAATGCATAATTACTTTTTCTGACTGTACGCATAAATGCGATAGTATTATCAGAATTGCCATCATTTTTATCCGCAAGAACATCACTGTATCTTGGTGAAATACACGCAATACAATCTTTTCTTGCTTCACAAATGTCAATAATATGTCCGATAATCCCTGCGGCTGCAGCATCTGTACCATTTTCAGCACTTTCACCTTGCATCAAGAAACTTACATCGATATTTTCTGCATCGTTGAATAGATCGTATCCACCCTCATAATGAGTAGTAGCGGGCATAACTCCATCGTAACCATTACCAAATGGTCTTGAAATATACTCTTCGGTTCCATCGACAGTAACACTTGGGGATTGTTGTAGTTTAGTAAAACCAGTTTTAGTAGGATTCAGAGATGTTCCATTAGTTACAATGTTTGCTCCCCAATCTTGTCCACTCGGATGATTTAAACAGAAAACAAACTGCGATGTGTTATTAATTACATCAACATAATACAAAGACCGTCCATCAGATGATTTTCCGTTTCCTGCTTTTGACATATGTTCAATAGTTTCCACTACAACACCATTATTTACAACTACCAAACTAATACCTTGCGATACTGGTTCTGAGTTAGTCGGAACAATCACATCCACATCAATAGTAGCATCGTCTGCTCTGGGAGTTCCACTCAGATTTCCGGCCACGCCAGGAATATCTGATAAGAAACTACTATAAGAAGATTCATCTACCAAATAAACATGTAAGGTATCACCCCATGATCCAGCACTTCTTGCAGCAAATTCATGTCCATTTGCATTAGCACCCGCAAAACCAAGATCTGTACCAAAAGAAATGTCATTCTTAATTAAAAGATTTGTTCCTTCAGTATTTCCAAATTCAAATGAATTTGCAAGTTTATTTTTGATGGTTGCCGTAATTGCCTGGCCGTTAGTTACTGCTGTTGTAAATTCAATTCTTGAACCGTTGTCTAACAATTGATAGTTAGCAACTCCTGTACCTTGTGAAACAGCAGCACTATTTACTGTTACGTCTATAGTCTGACCAGAAGTGATATCTACCACTGGATTGAGTGGAAATGATTTTCTTGCAGGGACAGTTACAACATTGAAATCGCCTACAACACTAAGATCTGTTTGTGTTGGTGTTTCGGGCGCATTACCATTTAAAAATGTAACCGTTGTACTATTAGCTGTTACACTAAAATCATTAGTTGTCAAACTGCCAGAAATAGTTACCAAACCGTTAGTTACAGCGTGAGATCCTGGCGAAGCTGCGAGAGTAAACTTTGATCTTTTAGCGACACTTAGTTTAATTTCATCTTTACCATTTGCATATGGTTTGATTGAAATATCTGCTGGAGCGGTTGGCGAAGCATGTACCCCTGCTGGATTTGCTGTTGTGCCATTTGGCATGTAAAATACTTTATTAATTGTAGTTGAAACAGGAATAGTTACCACTGAGCCGGCATCTGTTTTTTCCCAAGCGACAATTGCAGTGTTTGTACTATCAGAAGTCAATGACTGAATATATGCAAGCGTACCATCTGCCAAAAGAATTGTATCACCGACAGAAAGCATAGAAGCATCTGCATCAGAAACATTATCCTCAAGTGAGGTCGTGATTTCATATTTTGCAAATACATGTCCGTGAACCGATCCTGTGCCACCATAAGTAGAAGAATCTACTAGAGCTGCGGTTGCAAATCTAGTATATAATGGATATGTGAATCCAGAACCCATTGCTGTTGTAGTAACACCAGTAATAGTAGTGCCGGGATTTGTACCAACAGTAGAAAGTTTATAGTTGTCAGCTGCATCATGCGAATGTACATATACTGGTCCAGCATTACCGCTTGTAGAACCAATGGCGTCTGTCAATGATACGACATTATTTGTGCTATTCAAACTATATCTATCTGTTGGCAACAAACCACCAAGTTGACCTACTTTACCGATAGTAATCGACAAATCATTTGCACTAAGATTTCTCTGAACAACATCTGTTCCGGCGACAGTACCAGCCTCAACAACTAGTGCAGCTGGATCGGCGTTACTTAATCTGGGAAGTAAATACTGTTTCGTTGCTACATCTGGCGTACTCGCTAGAAGATCTACACCAGCATGTAAGTTCAGTTCAGCAACGGCAGAATCTACTGTTTGGGTGAAACTTTGTGCGCTAGAACCTACAATAGTTGTCGCAGATTCGGCTGCGCCTGTGAAATTTTGAACACTTCCTGAAGTAGAAGAACTTGCTGTGACTTTTCCTGCCAAGGCATTTCTTGCTCTATTTACAACGGTTGTATTGTTATGGTCTACAACTCTAACAATTTTTATTGATGAACTGTAAGACAGAAAGTTTGCTGCAGAAAACCAAGATCTATAATTTGTATCATTTGGTTCACCAAAAACGGCAACCAACTCATCTTCGCTTGAAATTTCTACAATTTCACTTACTGGTCCTTTAGAGAACTGTCCAACAATACCACCAATACTGGTGGCGACTGCTGGCACGTTCGATGACGCATCTATTTCAGAAATGTTTACGCCGGGGCTTACTTGGAATGCCATCTTTTTAATCTCCTTTGATTTTTATTTAATAGTATTTTGTATTTATTTATAAAAACTACAAACTCACTTATTCTAAAAATTATACAGTGTGGTCATTCGGATTGACTCTCCATAAATCCCCACTGTCATCTACAAAACTCTCATCATCTAGCCCGCTTGATATGAATCCAAATGGTAACATATCTTCTTCTAGGTGTCTCATTCGTTCATCATATATTTCTCTTCGAATATCTACATCACACATAGATTTGAAATATGGGTCGGTTGTCATCCATGCAAATAATATTAAAGTATCCACAAGATCGTCATTCCTACCCCTTTCAGCTTCAAATTTTGGACCTTTTTGGACAAATGATGTCAATTCGTTTATTGTTTCATAATCACGAATATATAATTTATCTTCTTCGATTAAACTTTTTAAATTCATACAACCAATTTTTTTGGTTGCCTTTGTGGTTCTGATTCCTAAACTTTTATTCGAACCACCGAAACCGCCGCTGATACTCTGACCTTTTCTATTATCACTAGATATACTTATTAGATTTACATTTTCCAAATCGTGATACAATATGTCACTGACCTGTTGACCAACATCATTTATTTCGACTAAAATTAGTGCTTCATTATATACATCTGACATTCTATTGATAACAGTTGGAAAAACCATAGGCGGTATTTCGTTAGATCTAAAAGTTACTACCTGTTTATATGGCGTTTCGCTGCAGTCAATTATAGAAAATGCTGAATAATCCATTCCTTTTCCTCTTGACACATCTACTGTCATAAAGTATATGTTATTCTTTTTGACCTTTTCATATATTTTGAGAGACCCATTTTCTAATTTTTGTCTTGGAATTTTATACGGCATGTTTTTTAATTTTGTAAAATTTATCAAAGTGTTTGTGCTGCCTAGAAATTCCGTATCAAACTCTTGTCGAAACTGTTCTGCGCTGGTATTCTTAATGGTCTCAGCTTTCCATTTTTCATCTCTGCCAGGCACTTCTGACCAATGCACTTCGATAGGAACATAAGAATTTCTACCGTCTTCTGCGTCCACCCACAATTTGTAAAAGTGATTCATACCTTGCGGTGTGGATACGATAATCACTTTTGTTGATTGTCCAGATGAAATAGTTGGATAAACTGAATTGAAAAATTCTTCTGCAAGTTCCATAGGAACAAACGCAAATTCGTCCAAAAATAGTATGTTAAACGAACCACCACGAATTGCAGAAGATGATGTCGCGGCCGCAATAATTCTAGAACCGTTTTCCAATTCTATATTACCTTTGTTCCAAACTTCAACACCCTGTTGTAACCATTTGGGAAGATGTTCATAGGCCATTTGCAATCGCCCTAACAATTCTCTGGCAGTTGCAAGTTTGTTTGCAAGCAATGCGACTGAAACATCTTTGTTAAATAGAATGTAATGTAGAAAAAATGCAATACTGGTAATAGATTTTCCAGACTGTCTACCAATTTTACAAATAGTAAAACGATTATCATAAAAGTTTCGAACCATATTTTCTTGAAATGGATACATGTTAAAATTTACTAAACCCTGATCAAGATTGACAATTTTAACATATGTTTTTATAAAATATATAGGATCTTCCATACATTTTACATATTCTTTTGCTTGTTCTTCTGTCCATTCAATTTGCACACCCGAACCTTTTAGATTTGGGTTATTATTATAAATTTCATTCATTCTCTATTTTTACCCTTTAGCATTTCCAATAATGCATTTGTATCTCCAACAAATACTGAATTATTATTGACTACTTTACTCGGACCACTTTTGGTAGTTTCTATTTTATTCATTTCGCCTTGTAATTTTGTCAAGTCTCCAACTAAATCAGCAGTTGTTTTTAACATTTGTCCTACAACCTCATATGCTCTGGGATGTTCACTTTCCTTAGCAACCATTATCAAATGTTGTAGAGCCTCTTGTCCGTTATCAACAAGCCCATACAGCGTTTGTCTTCGAAATTCGTAGTCATCTGTAATATCTTCTGTTCTAGTTTCAATTTTTTCTGGATCGATCAATTCTTGTTTAGGTGTCGTTTTTACTTCGACCATATCATTTTCTATTTCAAAAAATTCACCAAGTTTATCATTTAATCTTTTTTTAGTCATTATGTAACATCTCCAAAATCATCATCAAATGTTGTTATAAAATCAAAATTATCAGATTCTAACGCTGTTGATGGATTTGTTGTATGTGTTACTTTCACAAATTGATCAGTAGTATTTAATTTTTTAGTGTTTGTGATCGCAGTCCTAATAAGTTTTTGATCTCTAGGCAAACCATATAAATATCCATTGAGAGTAAACCCCAAACTCCAAACCAATGATCTTCTGGACAGATAATCGCCGTCATATTCATCTTGATAGTCAACCGAATTTAAAGTGAGCGGAGTATCCCTAACAAATTCCATTTCTGCTACTTCTTTAATGGGTATCATAAATGTGGGAGTAAAATAAGGCAAGATTTGTTCTATAATTTGTGTAGCATCATCTGCATTTTTTGTCATAATGGATAATGTAAATGATATATCATATGGTACTGGTTGATATACTACATTTTTTTCAGATGCACCAGAACCAGTTGTAGCAACATTCTGTCTTGTAATTTTTCCAACTTTTGATAATTTTCTGTCGGAGGCGTACTGAAATCCAGCAATCTCGAATGCCATTCTAGGTAAAGTCATAGCAGCATTACCCTTTTCGTCCAACTTATTAATTCTGGACAAATATTTTTCGATTGGGCCATATGCTAATGGGACATCTCTTGTATATACGACTGCTCCGGACGAATTTGTTCTTTGTATTTGCACATCGTTAAACATTGAACCAAAAGCAATCACATAATTTCTTATGGTACTTCTATAAAAATATGGATTTCCTAACATTAGTAATCCTCGCTAAATGGGTTATTTTGTGTAAAATCTATCACACTGTCTGTAACAGTAGTCGAAAGAGGCACAAGTCCATCATCTGCGACTGCATTATCAACAGTATCATCAGCAATAGCATCATTTGTAAAGTTATCATCTATTTCTGAAACACCAGTATTAATTGTTTCGTGTGAATATATAAATAACTCAGATGTTAATTGGAAAACATGCATTTTTCCTAGTTGATAAAATGGTATTTCGTCTTCTACAAATTTAATTTGAAATGCCTTATCGACTAACGGTAAATATATTAAATCGCCTACTTTTGGTCTCTCACTACCTGTCTCTGCCAAAAATCTGGATTTAGAAAGAGTTGTTATAATTTGATCATTTACACTCAGTCCAAACTGGCTCAGCATTTCACCTTCTCCTTCAAACCCATCTACACTATCAATTTGCATTTCTATAGTATGAGTTGTAGTGAAAGATGACAAAGTATCTTCGTTGAATACAGTATCAACATTCACTAAGTTTCTTGGGATGTATATAAAATCTTGGCCGTGCATCTGTATAGATTCAACTACCAGATTTCCGATCAAATCTTGTTCTTGAGTATAAGTTGTGGTGTTTATATATGAGTTAGTTACCATTGTTATTAACCGATCATTATATCAACGGGCAATTCGTAGTTAAGAGACATTTGTTCTTCTAATACTTGAATCTCTTCCTTGGCCTCTTGTAGAATATTCGCACCGTTGAAAGTAATTCCGCCAGGCAATTGCACCCCCTCGAATTTAGTCAAATTTTCGCCCCATTGTTTTTTGATTAGAGCTGTTGCATATCTTTTCAACCACCTATCATTCCACACATCTGTATACACATTAGGATCGATTATTTTTGTGACTTCCATAATAATATATTCGTCTACATTTATATCAAATCCCCAATCAACATCCAAGAACAGTCTGTTCATATGTCTTTGGTATCGAATTGGCACGGTGCCATGAATAATGGTATTTACCATTTGTAGGTGATCTTGAGTGACCTGATATGTCAACATTTCTGCACTTGTCAGATTATATACATCGTTCAAAAATAATTGATACTTAACATCAAACATATTTGTAGAAAAACTATTTTTTTGATAAAGTGGAATTACCTGTTTTATTCCAATAATACTCTGGTCTGTCGTGATATAATTATTCGTAATATCATCTACAGTCAACTTATAAGGAACATATGTATCTTCCACTGCATCAAAATGATAGTCTTGATAATACTCTAAGGCATCGTCAATTCTATCTTCTATTTGATCGTCGGATACATTTATTTGTATGACGGGAGAACCCAGTTTTCTTTGACAATATGATTTAAACGCTGTGCGAGATGTGATAGCAGGCATAACAGTCCTCTTTTATGACTATTTATAATTATAATTCCCCAAGAGTTACCAAACCCTTTTCTAAAAGAATTTCTCTATTTGCCATATGTGCAGCCTGTGTTTCATCTTTACTGCCACCGAAATATGGAACTGCATGATTTTCTTCGATCATAATTTCGGTAAGACGTTTTCCTTCAAAAAGAAAATCTCCTAGAACTCTTCCGAATTTTCCTGTCTTATCTTTCTCGGTTTTAATCATCTGCATACTACCGATAGGCATCATAGTCTTGACAAATTCTTTCGCCGCAAGGCCAAATGCCTTTTCTGTCAAATCTCTTGTTCTTGATTCTGGCGTATCAATTCCCATGATACGGACGCGCTCTCGATGTATCCATACACCGAAACCTAAATCAATATCAACGTCTACAGTGTCGCCGTCTACAACTCTGAGAATTTTGCAGGGGTATTCATATGCCATTAGTTTATCCGTCCGACCATGATTGATTTTCCGCGCCTGTCGATGCACTTGCATTTGTTTG
>MDSX01079559.1_pt1 | contig 17732 bp, 13 predicted proteins | sample 811141 | NCBI WGS metagenome assembly MDSX01 (sample SAMN05326642, study PRJNA326480) | marine metagenome | isolation source: seawater | place: Atlantic Ocean: South East | collected 2010 | reverse complement strand
ACTCAAGTTAACACTCGGATGAAAACGCAACCCACCTTTGTAGGGGCCTATAGCTGAGTTCATTTGCACACGATAACCTCTATTTACTTGAATTTCTTCATTGTCGTCAATCCATGCAACCCTGAAAGAAATAACTCTTTCTGGTTCTACCATTCTTAGCAAAACATTTTGGCCATAATAAATATCTTTTGTAATAATATATGGAATAACAGTTTCTGCTACTTCTGTTACAGCTTGCATGAATTCAGGTTCGTTATTATTCCTCTCATTTACTTCAGCTAAAAACTGTTTTATAATTTTTTCCATATTAAGGTTTTGGCTATTAAATTTATGATTTTCTAATCATTTTGAAAATAGTTTCCGTCATTTTTTAAATAGTATTGATATAATGTCTTCTATTTTTTCAATGTATTTAACTTTTATTTTTGAATTATTAGATTCGAATTTATTGAATTTAGAAATTAAGATAGATTTAAATCCTAATTTGTCTGCCTCTTTTATTCGAAGTTTAATTTTAGATACTGGCCTAAGTTCACCTGAGAGACCAATTTCACCTGCAAAACATAAGCTTTTTGAAATAGGAACTTCAAAATAACTGGAAAGTATAGAAACGACAACAGCTAGATCTAGTGCTGGATCATCCACAGAAATCCCTCCTGTTAAGTTTATAAAAACATCTTTTGTTCCTAATGAAAAACCAGCTCTTTTTTCCAAAACAGCTAATAGCATATTTAAACGTTTTGCATTAAACCCATTACTACTTCTTTGAGGAGTTCCATATACAGCAGAGCTAACAAGTGCTTGAATTTCAATTAAAATTGTTCTTATTCCTTCAACAGTGACTCCAATAGCTTGTCCACTTAATTTAGAATCATTGAGATTAATTAATAAAGAGCTGGGATTAGAAACAGGTTTTACACCTTCTGAAAACATTTCATAAATGCCAATTTCATCAGTAGCACCAAATCTGTTTTTTTGAGAGCGTAAAATTCTATAGTGATGGTTTCGATCTCCTTCAAAGTTTAAAACAGTATCAACCATGTGTTCTAAAATCTTTGGTCCAGCAATATTTCCATCTTTAGTTATATGACCAACTAAAATAACCGGAGTATTGCTTTCTTTTGCGAATTCAATCAGTTCAGTAGTTGTTTGTTTTATCTGAGATACGCTGCCAGCCGAATTATCAACTTTTTCACTTTGAAGAGTTTGAATTGAATCAATTATAAGTAGTTCAGGATTTACTTCTTCTATCTCACGAAAGACATTTTTTAAACTGGTTTCACTTAAAATAAAACAACTATTATTAATTAGATTCATTCTATTAGCTCTAAGCTTTATTTGTTTTTGGCTTTCCTCTCCTGAAACATAAAGTGTTTTGATTTTGAGATTAAGTGCTGTTTGAAGAAGAAGAGTAGATTTGCCAATCCCTGGTTCTCCTCCAATTAAAATTAATGAACCAGCTACAATCCCACCACCTAAAACTCTATTAATTTCATCATCAAAGGTTAAAATTCTGGACTCATCTTCAACATTAATTTTTTTTAGCTGAACAGATTTGTTCTTTTTTTTATAATTTGTGTTTCTGTTCCAGCCCGTTTTCTTTTCAATGACTTCTTCGGATAAAGTGTTCCAATCTTTACAAGAATTACATTGACCCTGCCATTTAGGGTATTTAGCTCCGCATGTATTACAAAAAAAAGAGGTTTTTAAACTCATAAAATTAAATATAATGTTTTCTGTTTATTAGTGGAAGAGCAATAAATGAAAGAATTCCTAAAAGTATAATGAAAATAGTTTGAGAGCTCCACATGATCCAACCAAATGATAATCCAACATCCTTACTTATTCCATATGAATTTAGAACTAATGCTATGCTTAAAGGAAAAACTCCTATTCCACCGTTTGTGGTTGCTATCGAAAGTCCCCCAACTACAAAAACAGGGATGATCATATTAAATGTAAGGTTAAATGTGCCAGGAATAGACCATTTAATAACGTAGAACATTGCTAAATACATTATCCAGATAAACAAAGTGTGTAAAAGAAAATAATTTTTTTTTTCCATTTTTTTAATTGAAATAACACCCTCCCAGAAACCATCAATAAGTAATTTAAATTTGAGGAGAAGTTTATTTTCTGATTTTTTAAGGGATATAAAAATCAAATAAATACAAAAAACAAGGAGTGTTCCTAAGACAAATAATTCTAAAAAATTAATGTTATTTTGAACAATAAAATTCCAAATACTTTCTTTCTCAATAATAATAGCAATTAAAATTATAATCGATAACATAATTAGATCAACAACTCTTTCAATTACTATTGAACCAAAACCTTTTTCAAAAGGAATTTGTTCATAATTTGAAATTAAGCTTGCACGAACTAATTCACCTGACCTTGGCACTCCCATATTTGCAAGATATGCAGCTAGAACAGATAAAAAGCAGTTTATTAATTTTGGTTTATAGCCCATAGGGGAAAGAAGAAATCTCCAACGATAAGCCCTTGAAAAATGACTTAAAAAGGCAAAGATTAATCCAACAAAAACAAATTTTAGGTCAGCATTTTTAATTGATTGAAAAATTAATCTTCTTTCTTCCTTAGTAGTTATATCAATTGATAGATATATAAAAAATATTCCTAAAATTATAGGAAAGAATATTTTAAACAAGGATTTAAAATTCATTGAGCAAAAGATTATCAATTAGTCTAACTTTTCCAATTTTTGCAGCGATAAAAGCTCTAGCTTTTTTTTCAGATTTATATTCGACCTTTTGTAAGTTATTATTAAATCTAATATCAAAGTAATGTAATTTAAAATATTTGTTTTTAATAAATGATTTTTCAATTGTTTTAATTATATCACTTATAGAATTTTCATTCCAAAGAGATTTTGCTAAAGTTAATTGTTGAAACATAAATGAGGCATTTTTAAATTCATCATTAGTTAAAAGTTGATTCCTTGAGCTTAAAGCTAGACCACAGGTATCTCTTAATATAGAACATCCTATGATAGAGGTCAAAATTTTTTTCTGAGACACCAAAGATTTTATAATTAAAAGCTGTTGAAAGTCTTTTTCTCCAAAATATGCTTTAGTAGGTTTGAAAAGAGATAATAGCTTTTCTACTACAGTAGCAACTCCCTGAAAGTGTCCTGGTCTATGTTTCCCCTCCATGATTTTTTCAAGTTTACCAAAATCATAGGAAGAGGATTTTACTAATGAATCAAAAATCTCAGATGATTGTGGAGTATATATAAGAATTTTGCTAGATATACTATTAATCATGCTAATGTCTTGATGCAAGTTTCTAGGATAGTTTTCTACATCTTCACTACTATCAAATTGTGTTGGATTCACGAAAATAGTTACTATCACCTGATCATTTTCAACTAATGCTTTTTTAATTAAAGATAAATGACCTTTATGTAATGATCCCATAGTTGGAACCAATCCAATTGAAAGTTTTTTATTTATAATTGAATTTAGATGTAAAGCTTCATTAAAAACATTCATTTTAGCAAAATATTAACGTCGCAAAGTAATCATATTTTGATTGTTTCGATATAATTTTTGTAATTTTGCAAGACTTTAATAATTAGTCAATCCTCTATTTATGAAAGATAAGCGAGTACTTATTATTTCTCCTGAAGTTGTGCCTTACCTTCCTCAAACAGAACAAGCAATCAATTCATTTAAAATCCCAAAGAGCATTATTGCTAATGGAGGTCAAATTAGAATTTTTATGCCCAGATATGGATTGATAAATGAAAGAAGACATCAGCTACATGAAGTAATAAGATTATCAGGCATGAACCTTGTAATTAATGATATGGATACGCCTCTTATTATCAAAGTTGCTTCTATTCCAAAAGAAAGAATGCAAGTTTATTTTATTGATAATGAAGATTATTTTAAAAGGAGAGCGATTTTAAGAGATGGAAAAGGTAATCTTTTTTCTGATAATGATGAAAGGATGATTTTTTTTACTAAAGGAGTCATTGAAACAGTTAAAAAATTAAATTGGTCTCCTGACATTATTCATCTTCAGGGATGGTTCACATATTTATTCCCATTGTATTTAAAAACATATTTTAAAGATGATGCCATTTTTTCAGATAGTAAAATAGTAAGCTCAATATATCCAAAAGATTTTGAAGGAGTAATATCTAAAAAGTTTAAACAAAAAGTTCAATTTGATCAAATTCCTGAAAATTTAATTTCTGAACTTTCAAAGGCTAATTATTTTAATCTTACAAAACTATGTATTTCTCATGCTGATGGTTTTGTAGTTCATGGTGACACAATTGAACAGGAGCTTATACAAGAAATTAAAAAAAATAATAAACCATATTTGATTCAAACGGAAGGTGAAAATCAAAAATCTTATGTAGATTTTTACAAAGAACACTTAAGCTAAATTAAAAGGTAATGCGTTTCAGAATTCTTAATGTTTTATTGTTTATAATTTTGACTTTGTTTACCTCTTGTGATCCTGAATATCATAGTGTTGGATCTAATTTGTTAATTGATCAAGCATTTGAAACAGATTTATATAAGGCTCCAGTTTATACTTATCAAAACAAGTTAAAAAGAATTCAAACAGATGGATTACCTCTAGGGCAAATAGGAACAATTAATAGTTCTTATTTTGGGGAATCAAAAGCAAGTATTACATCTCAGTTAGTCATAAGTAATAATCCTACTTTTGGAATATACAGTCAAGAGCAGGAAACTTCAGAAACTACTGATGTAACTATTATCCCTGAAAATGAAACAGTTACATCAGTTTTTTTAGAAATACCATTTTACAGTAATCAAAACGATAAAGATAATGATGGCGTTATAGATCCATTAGATTTGGATCCTCTGGATCCTTCAAGTGATACTGACGGAGATGGCTTAACGGATTTATCAGAGAATTCAGTTGGCACTAATCCTTTAAGTAACGATAGTGATAATGATGGAATATTAGATAATGAGGACACTGATAGTTCTAGTTATGATGCTCAAAATGCTATTTATGATATTGATTCTATATACGGGAATCTTAATGCAAAATTTACAATGAAAGTTAATGAATTAACATACTATCTTTCTTCATTGGATCCAAATAATAATTTTGAAACCAGTCAACAATTTTATTCAAACACTAATTATTTTGATCAAGGGTTTTATTCCAGTGAACTGTTTAATGATGAAATTCAACTTAATTATGATGAATTAAGATTTAACTATACAGAAGATGACCCTGCCACTGAAGAGATAGAGGACTCTACTACTGTTCAATATAGGTATTCTCCAAGAATAAGATTAAAGTTAGAACCTTCTTTTTTTCAAAAAAATATACTTAATGCAGAAGGTACTTACAGGCTAAAAAATTTAGATAATTTTCAAAATCATATAAAAGGAATTATAATTACAGCCGATAGCTTTACTGACGACTTATATTTACTCTTAAATTTTAATAGTGCTATAATTAGAATTAATTACAATTATGATTATTTTGAGGGTTATGGCACCTCTGATGCTAATGATGATGAAATAGTTAAAAAGTCAAGTAGTTATGACATAGGCCTTGGTGGAATTATAATTAACTCTCTTGAAAAATCTGGATATGATCAATCAATTACAGAAGCTATTTATCAAAGCCAAGAAGGAATACCACAGAAGAATATCAATATTCAAGGAGGTCAGTTTTATTCTAAAATTGATTTATTTAATTCTGTAAACTTAAATGATAATGATGAGTTACTTCAGTTAAGAAATAAGAATTGGCTTATAAATGAAGCCAATCTTATTTTTTATGTTGATCCAAGCTTTTTTTCAAAATCACCCAATAACATATACCCTGAGAGATTATATTTATATCAGTTAAATTCTGGAGAGCCTATTAATGATTTTCTTATAGATAATACAATAAACACTCTCTCTACTAATGCTGGAAAAAAAGTTTTTGGGGGGATGTTAGAAACCGATGATAATAATAAGCCTTGGCGTTATAAATTTAGAATTACAGACCATATAAATAAAATAATTAGAAAAGACTCTATTAATTCTTCCTTAGCTCTAATTTCTGGAGCAAATATCTCAGCTTTATCTATTAAAAATGCTATTAATTCAATAGATAAAAAAATTAAATACCCTACCACTGGGGTATTAAATCCTTTTGGGGTAAAATTGGTTGGGTCTCACCCTGAAGAACAGTTAAGCGATATAAAAGCAGTCCTAGAAATATATTATACTAAGTATTAAATTAAAATATATTCAATACATAGTTTGTTATTAATAAAATAATTATTCCCATTATTCCTTGAATTAATGTGGCAAAAGTATGGGTTTTGTAGGCAGTTCTAACTTCTAATTCTCCCACTTGAGATACTATCCAAAAATATGAATCATTTGCATGAGATGCTGTCATAGAACCAACTCCGATTGCTAGAATTGCCAGTACTTTTCCTGTGTCATTTTCTAGGCCAAAAATGTGAAGCATAGGGTATACAATTGAGGCAGTGGTTATGATGGAAACAGTCGAAGATCCTTGAGCAGTTTTAAGTGTAGCAGCTATTAAAAAAGGAATTAAAATTCCTAAATAGCTATAATTAGTGATCTCTGAAAACCACATAGAGATATTTATATTCTGAATAATATTGCCTAATGCCCCACCCATTCCAGTTATTGCAATAATTGGAATAGATTGCTTTAAACAAAGAAGAATTAAGGGTTTAAATTCTATTTTGCTTATTGAAATATAAATTGAAATTAGAACTCCTATGAATAATGAAAAAATAGGAGTGCTTATTATTGAAATATTTTGAGGAAGAATTGATCCAAAGGACATCAATAAAATCGGAATCCAGATTGGGGAACTGGCTAATTTAAAACTCATAAGGTCAGCTGATTCGGACTCATTTATTAATTGTTGAAGATTGTTTTTTGTTAGCGCGTTACTTTTTTTTATGAAATTTTGAGAATAAAAAGCTCCTAAAAGAGCTAGAAACAGAGCTAAAATTGCTCCAGAAATAAAAAGAAAAAGAATATTATCTAACTTTAGGGTTGCTGCAGCTGCTAGCGGCCCAGGCGTTGGAGGAACAAGTACATGAGGGGCAAATAAACCTGTTGAAAGTGCAACTGTTAGTGAGGTTTTGGAGCTTTTGCTTAGTTCAGAAAGCTTTTTGTTTAATGTTGAAAGGATAATGAAGGCAGCATCACAAAATACAGGAATAGAAACTATGAATCCAACAAAACTTATTATATAGGTTAATGGTAGCTTATAAAATTTTTTTAAAATTCCAATTGAAATAACTGATGTAGCTCCACTTTTTTCAAGACAAACTCCAATAATAGCTCCAAATAAAATTAGTGCACCTATTTTATTTGTAGTTGATACAAATCCTCCAAATACTTCATATAATATATTAACTGGATTAATTCTTAGACAAAGTCCTAAAAAAAAAGAAGCAATTAAAAGAACAATTATTGGCGACCACCTAAAGAAAGATGTTCCAAATACAATCCATGAAATAGTAACAACAATAAATAAAATTTCTGTTTGCATTATATTTCAGATTAGTTTTAGTAAGGTATATTGAGCAAAATTAGTTATCTATTTTGATTATGTTTTCAATTATTTTTGGAGCATGCTCCCTTGAATTTTCAATAAACCATTTATTTGTTTTTAACCCTCCACATACCACTCCTGCTAAATATACCCCAGGGACATTCGACTCCATAGTTAATCGATTATATGTTGGAGTTTTGTATTTATCGTTTTTAAAACTAACTCCAAGCTGCTTAAGTAAATTAAAGTTCGGCTGATATCCGGTCATTGCTAAAACAAAATCATTTTTAAGTTTAAATTTTCCTTTAGGGGTTCTTATTTCAATAGATTTTTTATTAATTTTTATAACATTTGATTCAAAATACGCCTTAATGCTACCTTCTTTAATTCTATTAACTATGTCAGGCCTTGCCCAATATTTTACATTTTCACCTATTTCTTTTTCACGAACTATCATAGTCACGCTCTTAGCTCCTTTTCTGTAGGTTTCTAATGCTGTGTCAACTGCAGAGTTAGCAGATCCTATTATGGCTAAATCCATTCCAAAATATGGATGAGGTTCAGAGTAATAGTGCTTTACTTTTTGAAGATTTTCCCCTGGAATATTAAGCATATATGGAAAGTCATAAAATCCAGTAGCTATAATAATTGATTTTGATAAATATGTTTTTATTGAGGTTTTAATAATAAAGCTACTTCCAGATTTTGATATAGTTTCAATCTCTTCATAAAACTTTAAGTTTAGCTTTTTACTCGACGCAACCCTTCTATAATATTCTAGAGCCTCAGCTCTAGTTGGTTTTGGCTGCTGTGATATAAATGGAATATTTCCAATTTCCAATCGATCCGATGTTGAAAAGAAGCTCATGTTGAGGGGATAGTTAAATATGGAATTAACTAATGTTCCTTTTTCAATTGTCAAATAATTTAATTTTTTTTCTTGAGCAGAAATACTACAAGCAAGACCAATTGGTCCTGCTCCTACAATTATTACATCTTTCATTTTACAAACTTACAAAGACAAAACTTATCCTTAATTATAATTATAAACTATCATTATAAATTTTTTAATAGTAATTGTCTATTTACTAATTAAAAATGTATATAATTTTATAAAAATAAAGTATTAATATAAGTTATTCTTATCAAAAATTTTATTATTATTATTTTGTCTTATATATAATGTAATAATAGCTGTTAAAACAATTAATATGGCATAGTTCCTTGCTATTGATACAGAAAAATAAAAAAGTATTATCCACCAAATTGGTAGAAAAATTAATCCAATATAAAATTTCACCGTGCTATAGTAAACAATGTCTTTAAACTTTGATAAAACCCAAGATGTTAATATAAGTATCGGTAAATTTAATGTATATCCAATTGTTCCTATGATTTTTTTGTATCTATCTAATGGCTTAGCTTGACTATATGTATTTGTTTCTTTTAGCAATTTTCTTATGTGTTTAAAGGATTCATTTCCACTTAATGTTTTAATTGCTGAACATTGTTTTGAATAATGTTCACTATTTTCTGGTATCCACATGCATTTCTTCATCTTTATTGATAGCTCGCTTCGTAGATTATTAATTTGATCAATTTCAGAGATTGAGTCATCTAGATGCTCTTTAATCACTATTGGGTCTCCATATACTAGATGGATGAATCCAAACGGATTTCTTCTGTTACTATAGTTTATTCCAATAGGAATTATATATATATTTTGATTTGGATATTTTTTTTGGGCTTTTATGGCCATTCTGCTGCTTCCTTTTGAAATTGGCATTAAATAATAATTTTCATGTTGTTTCGCTTCTGAAAATATTTGAAGAGGTCTTCCTTTGCCTAAAATGGAGTAACATTTTTCAAAAATTTTATCATTGTTTTTTAAGCTTTCATAACCATCTCTTATTCTATAAACTGGAATCATTTTCATTTGAGTGAAAATCCAGTGCATAAATCCTCCAAAAACATCTGCGCGGGTTAAGGAAGTTATAATATCACCATAATTTCCTCCCACTATAAATGGGTCAATTACTCCATTTTGATGATTAGGTGATAGTATTACTCCACCTTTCTTTGGAATTTTTTCTTTGCCGTAAACTTTAATCTTTTTGAAGTAAAAATAAAACCCTATCTGCATTAAAGATCTAATTATTATATAAATAGCATTTCTCATAGGCAACTATTTTTTTAAATTATTTAAAAAGGCGGTATATTTTTTAATCCCTTTGTCTGATAAATATGGAAAAAGTAAAGAGTAGCATGCATATAATCCTCCATTGATAATATTCTCTTTAGTTTTTTTAAAATCTGATTGAGCGAACCAAAAGTGACAGGTCATCCAAATTTGATTTGAAACTTGCTCATATGTATTTTCAGTTATTCCTGGCCCATGCATCATCTCGCCTTTACCTACTGCAATATATATTATGTTTTTTATCAATTTAACGGCTTCAAAAATTTGAATCTCCATTTCTTGCTCTAATTCCTTATATGATTTTAGGATATTATGAGTATCCAAATAAAAAAACTTAAAGTCATTTTCAAATTCTAAATAAATTTTAGCAACTTCAAGCGGAGAAGAATCATTAGCAAGCAATTTGTTTTCGGCTATTTTTTTATTTAGAACATGTCTCATGTGCCTACAAAGAGATATAACCAAATCTTTTTTTGTTGGAAAATGGTAATTAAAGTTGCTTAAGCTGATTCCAGAGGCCTTTGCAATTTCATGATTTAAAACATTAAAAGCCCCTCTTTTGTTAAAAAGAACGATAGAAGTTAGTAGAATATTTTTCTTTGTTTTGTTAAGTGATTTTAGCAAAATATTGTATTTGAAATACTAAAATATTTAATATTATTATATTTTAAATACTAATAATTAAAAATTTTTTACTATTTCAATAAATTTTAAAACAAAATCTAACCTAGCTGTCTGATATGTCCTTTTATTTTTAAAGATTAAAATAATCTGTTATATTTATTCTAATTCGGGATTAGTAGAACAAGAAATTAGAATCTAAAAATAAAAACACCAAATAAAAAATGAATACGCAAACTGAATTTGATTTTAAATTTTACGAATTAGAAAAAAACCATCACAATAAACCCTTTTTAAGACAACCTTTTGGAGATCAATGGGAGGAGTATTCATGGGGTGAAACTGGACAGATGGCTAGAAAACTTGCCGCTGGTCTTAAAACTCTTGGATTGAGACCTAATGCTCATATTGGATTAATTTCCAAAAATTGTAGAGAATGGGTCATAGCTGATTTGGCAATTATGATGGCGGGTTATATTTCTGTGCCTTTTTTTGCGACATTAACTGGAAAGGAATTAGGGAATTTATTAGATTTCGGAGATGTTGACGCACTGTTTGTTGGAAAAATTGAGCACTGGGATGAAATAAAATCTCACATACCTAATGAGATGCCCATTATTGGGTTTCCCAAATATAAAGATCATTCATTAATCGATAGAGGCCATTCATGGTTTGAGTTCATTAATAAATTTGCACCAATTACAGAACCTCATGTGCCTAAACTTTCCGACACATGGACAATAATTTTCACATCTGGAACCACAGGAAATCCAAAAGGAGTTGTTCTATCATATAGAGCAAATGAAGCAACTAAAATAATTTCTCTAAATGCAAACCCTTTAAAAATTGATTATAAAGGGAACAATCATTTTTTTTCATACTTGCCAATGAATCATATAGCTGAAAGAATAGTTGTAGAGTTTACTGTATTTAGATTTGGAGGAACTATTTCATTTGCAGAATCTTTAGATACTTTTGGAGCAAATCTAGCTTCTGTTCAACCTACAGTCTTTTTTGCAGTACCTAGAATATGGACCAAGTTTCAGATGGGAATATTAAGCAAGTTTTCTCAAAAAAAATTAGATACTCTTTTGAGCATTCCATTGGTTAGTTTATTAATTAAAAAAATTCTTACTAAAAAACTAGGATTAAGTCGAGCAAGAGCAAAAGTTTCAGGGGCCGCTCCAATGCTTTCATCTCAAAGACAATGGTATAGAAAACTTGGTATCAATATAGTTAATGGATATGGAATGACTGAAAATTGTGCGATCAGTAATCAATTGGCAGATAATATATGGGATAGGCCTGGTTCAGTTGGAATGCCCCAAGAAGGAGTATCAATAAAAATTGATCCTAGAAATGATGAAATTTTGATGAAAGGAACTTTTTTAATGGAAGGATATTATAAGGATCCTGAAGCGACTAAAGAAACCCTAGTTGATGGCTGGCTTCATACAGGAGATCAAGGCTATATTGATGAAGATGGATTTTTATATATAACAGGAAGAGTTAAGGATAATTTTAAAACTTCTAAGGGAAAATTTATTGAACCATTGACATTAGAATATTATTTTGGAAAGTTTAATGAATTTGAACAAATGTGTATTGTAGGTTTGGGGAATCCACAGCCAATATTATTAGTGTTTTTGTCAGAAATTGGATCCAGTATGGATAAAATCAAGCTTGAAAATAAATTTAGCGAAGAGCTTTCTAAAATTAATTCCAAATTAGAGCCCTACAAGAAAATATCTACTATCGTTTTGGTTAATGAGCCATGGACTGTTGAAAATGGATTGGTCACACCAACTCTCAAAGTTAAGCGACCTATGATTGATAAAAGATATAGTAAGAATTATCAAAAATGGCATGCAAATTCATCAAAAATTGTATGGGAGTAATTTTTTGTAAATCAATTTTTAATAATAAAGTCAGGTTTTTCCCCAAATCTCTGAGCTTATAGCCATAAAGCATAAGAGCATAAGTTACTGATAATCAAATTAATATATAATTATATAGATCAGTTTTCTTTTGAAAAAAGGAATTAAAATTTCATTGGAACCTTAAAATATCTTATATTCACCAAATGGCCTTGATATAAAATGGCCAATTTTAAAACCAAATGATAAATAATATACTTACTTTTTTATCGTAATTAAAAATCAAACTTTATAAAAATTAATCATGAAAACAACCTTAATTAAGACTTTATTAGCCTTTAGTTTTTTATTAATTGCCCCTTTTGCTATAGCGCAAAATACAATTAGCGGAACAGTAGTGGACGAAAATAATGACCCTGTTCCAGGGGTAAACATAGTTATTGAAGGAACATCTGAGGGAGTAGTTTCAGATTTTGATGGAAATTATTCAATTACAACTAATCAAGCTTTACCATTTAATATATCGGTTAGCTCAGTTGGATTTGGTTCCCAAGTCATTGAAGTGTCAAATGCTGATCAACAGGTTAATGTAACTTTAGCTTCTGGAACAAAATTAGATGAAATTGTGGTTTCTGCTTCAAGGAGACCCGAAAGTGTTCAAGATTCTCCTGCTTCGGTTACAATAATAAGCTCTGCTGATATAGAAAATTCTCCTTATGTTCAGGATCCAGTTTCACAACTGGTAAATGTTCCTGGGGTTCAGCTTCAGCAACAATCTGCTAATTCACTTAACTTAGAAATGAGAGCTGGTTCAGGAGTATTCGGAACAAGCACTTTTGCAATGTTAGATTATAGATTTTTAGTAACTCCATCAGCTGGGTTATTTCAATCTTATCAAACTGGACTTTCAAATCTCGATATTCAACAAATTGAAGTTGTAAGAGGTCCTGCTGGAGCTCTTTATGGTCCTAACGTAACTTCGGGAATTGTTCACTTTATTTCAAAAAGTGCAATTGATCATCCAGGAACTTCAGCTGAAGTATTTACTGGAACTCAAGCTAGGCTCGGTGGAGCTATTAGACACGCACAATCAAATTCAAGTGGAACTTTTGGATGGAAAATAAATGCAAGATTTGCGCAAGGAGATGAATTTAAATTAGACCCAATTGCTGATGGTGCTGAAATAGCTAAGTTATCTAAAACCATTTCTCAACCTGCCATTGGATCTAATGGAGCGGTAGATGCAAGTCTTCCAGGAACAGTTTTGTTGACTGAATCAGATCTAGATCCAGATGGAGATGGAAATCCTCTTATGAATGATTACGAAAATTATTCGGCTAATATTCATATGGAATTTCGTCCTAATTCTAATACAACAGGTCACATATCTGCTGGTTTAGCTAACGGAAGGGGATTATTCTTTAACTCTCAAGGGTATGGACAAACCCAGGGAAATGATTATTGGGCTCAAGCTCGATTAAACTCTGGAAGATGGTTTATGAATGCTTACTATAATTCAAATGACGGAGGAGATGAAGAAAATCCAACTTTTTTATATAATTCTGGATTTCGTCAAATTGCAAAAAGAACTGCTCTAGAGACTCAGGTTCAATATAATTTTGAAATGCCCTCTTTAAATTCAGATTTTATTGCTGGATTTGATTATCGTAATAATGGTTCTGATTCAGGAAATACTCTTTATGGAAGAAATGAGCAAGATGATGATTTTGAGATTTTCGGAGTATATCTTCAAGGAAAAACTTCTCTAACTGACCAATTATCTTTGGTTTATACAGGAAGGTATGATAAAATAAATTTCATAGACAAGGGTAAATTTGCTCCGAGAGTAGCAATGATTTATGAAGTTGATCCAAGGAATACATTCAGAGTTTCTTATAGCGTAGCAACATTTGCCCCCTCTGCACTTAATGCTTACATTGATTTTCCAGTTAATACTGTGGTGCCTGGAGTTCTTGATGTTTGGTTGTCGGGGTCAATTACTCCTCAAAGTTTTGCTCCTGCAGCTCAACAACAAATTGAGCTAGCTGGCTTAGGACTTTCTTTACCTATTTCTACACCTGGATTACCTAATGCAGTGACAACTGGAGCTGTTGGATCTTTATCTGCAGCAGGTGCTGTAGGCGCCTTATCAGTTCCTAATGCTGCTTTAGGCTATGATGGTTCTGCACTTGCTCCTTTTGCTCCTATCCTTCAAGGATTTTTATCAAATTACAATGCTGCTGGTGGTCCTGCAGGATTTAATGGTGTTTTACAGGGGTACAATGCTTTGGATAATACAGCAATGTCTGCTGGTACAACTGCTGCTGCTGCACAAATTGGAACAACGACTACTTGGGAATTTGGATATAAGGGTCTAATTGAAGATAGATGGGCGGTAGGTCTTGATGTTTATAGTTTTACTCAAAAAGGATTCACAAGATTTACAGCGGTTGGACCAACATTTAGATTAGTTGGATTTGATTCTGCAGCATATGGAGCTGCTGTTGGAGCTGATGTTGCTGCAGGAATTACTGCTTCAGTTACTGACGCACTTACACCTCTTGTAACTCAGGGAGTTACAGCAGCTATTGAAGCAGGAACCCTTGCTGCTGTTGAACAAGGAGCCACTGCAACATATCAACAAATTGCTGATGGTTTGGCTGGACTTGGATATACTATGGCAGGGATTTCTACATCTGGTCTTTCTGCTGCTGAGATGCAAGCGTTTGGTCTAGGTACTGAAGCTCTTCCTCCACTTCAAACTACAATTGATGCACAATATGCCGCAAATATTGGCCCAGCATTAGATGCCAATCTTGCTGCTGGTGTTGCTGGCGAATTGCCAGGACAGGTTGCAACAGTGGTTGGAGGACTAGCAGCTTTTGCTGGTGGAGCATATACTCAAGGTGCTGATGGATTAGCTGCACTTGGTGGAGCTGTTGCTCAAGCTGATGGGACATATTTATTTCCAGCTCTAGGTGCTGTTGAGTCTGACCGTGTTCCTCAAAATGATGGTGTAACTCATATCTCTGCTGGATATCGTGACTTTTATGATACAGAAAGAACTCACTATGGTGCCGATCTTTCGGTTGATTTTTACGCAACTAAAAATTTAACTTTATGGGGTAATGCTTCATGGTTAAGTCAAAATGTATGGACTCCAGGAGACTATGGTGATAATGGATTAGCTTTTGAATCAATGTTAAATGCTCCTTTATGGAAATATAGATTAGGCGCAAGGCTAGTAGGAGATAATGGATTTAGGGCAAGTTTATCTTTTCAACATGATGATTCTTTTGAGTCTAACCAAGGAATTTTTGATGGAATGACCGATGAAAAAAATCTTGTTGATTTTAGTATCGGTAGAAAGTTTGGAAAAATTCAACTTGACCTTGCTGCAACTAACTTGTTCGATCAAAAATACAGAGCTTATCCAAGCATGCCTATAATTGAGAGAACAGTAATTTTAAAGGCAGGATTTAACTTCTAAATTATAGATTACTAGATTATATTTATAATAAGAAATTTAATTTAGGATACAAAGTTTACAGAAAGAGCAACGAAAGTTGCTCTTTCTATTTTTATTTAAGAACTTATTAATACTTAAGTTAAATTAATTTAGTGAATTGTAATTATTTCGATAAAAAATCATAAATTTCTTTAGGGTTTAATTCAAAAATTTATAAAACAATAAAATAAAATTTTAATTCAAAAAATGTTTAGTTTAAAAAATCAAATAGTAATTATTACTGGAGGAGCTAGAGGAATAGGCGAAGGGGTTTGTGAAGTTTTTTGTAAAGCAGGAGCAACAGTTGCCTTATGGGATGTACTTGATGAAGGAGAAGAAACTGCTAAAAAAATTTCATTGAAAGGAAATTCAATATTTTTTCAAAAAGTGGATGTTACTAGTTCAGAAAGTGTAAATAATGCAGTAGAGCAAATAATTTCAAAACATGGGAAAATAGATGTTTTAATTAATAATGCAGGCGTTATTCGTGATAGATCTTTTTTAAAAATGAGTCCGGAAGAATGGAATACAGTTATAAATATTAACCTTAACTCTCTTTACGTAACTTCTAAAGCTGTTTTACCTCATATGAGGCAAGCTGGCTATGGTAGAATTATATCTGCATCTTCGATTAATGGTTTTCAAGGATCATTTGGTCAGGCAAATTATGCAGCCACTAAGGCTGGTGTATCTGGTTTTACAAGAGCTTTATGTAAAGAGGTTGGAAGGTTTGGTGTCACTGTAAATGCTGTTGCTCCTGGATTTATTAAATCATTGATGTCTGATTCTATGCCAGAAGATATTATCAAAGCTGGAGTTGCTCAAATTCCGGTTGGAAGAATTGGAACGCCTGAAGATATGGGTCATGCATATTTATTTTTAGCATCAAAGGAAGCGAGTTTTGTAAGCGGGATTACGTTACATGCAAATGGAGGGGCAATGCCAATGTAAAATTAATAAATAATGAGTACTAGAAATTTGTTTGAATTAGAAGGGAAAGTTGCCGTAATAACTGGATCTAGTAAAGGTATTGGTCTAGCCATAGCAAGAGGATTGGCTGAATTTGGAGCCAAAGTTGTTTTAAGTAGTAGAGATCAAAATGCAGTTGATATAGCAGCAAAAGAATTTAAAAAAGATGGATATACTGCTTTAGCTCAATCTTGTCATGTAGGAGATGAAGATCAGAGGAAATATCTAGTTAATAAAACTATTGAATCTTTTGGTAAAATTGATATTTTGGTAAATAATGCTGCAATTAATCCTGTTTATGAATCTATAGAAAACATTACAACTGAAGTATATGAGAAAATGATGAACGTTAATCTTAAGTCAGTTTTTGATTTAAGTAATCTTTGTCTTCCATATATGAAAAAAGAAAAAAACGGATCAATTATAAATATTGCCAGTGTTGAAGGACTAAAGCCTAGTCTGGGACTTGGTATTTATAGCATTACTAAAGCTGCAGTAATTATGTTAACTAAAGTTCAAGCAAAAGAATGGGGAAAATATGGAGTTCGATCTAATGCAATTTGCCCTGGTTTAATTAAAACAAAATTTAGTTCTGCTTTATGGAAAAATGAGGCGCTAATAAGACAAGTTAAAAATCAACTTCCAGCCGGAAGAGTTGCTGAGTCTATTGAAATGAGTGGATTAGCAGTTTACCTAGCTTCATCAGCAGGAAGTTATTCAACTGGAGGAATTTATACTGCTGATGGAGGTCATATGATAATTTAAATCACACTTTATGGAAACAACAAATGATAAATTTTACAAATCTAAATTTAACTCAGTTGATGAATTAGAAAATTTTTTAGGGAAAGAAATTGGACTAACCGACTGGTATACAATGGATCAAGACAGAATTAATGCTTTTGCCGATATAACTCATGACAAACAATGGATTCATATTGATAAAGAGAGATGTGAGAAAGAGTCTCCATATAAAACAACTATAGCTCATGGATTT
>MDSX01091389.1_pt1 | contig 17753 bp, 20 predicted proteins | sample 811141 | NCBI WGS metagenome assembly MDSX01 (sample SAMN05326642, study PRJNA326480) | marine metagenome | isolation source: seawater | place: Atlantic Ocean: South East | collected 2010 | reverse complement strand
TTGTCTTGTCTCATTTTTTTCTCACGATATAATTCATCTAAATTCAATTTTTCAGCGTGAATATCCATGTAAAATAAATAAAGAAAAAAAAAGAAATAAAAAAAACGTAAATAATTATATAATGATAGAAAATATAGTAATAGGTTCAGGAGCTCAAGATTTATTTACTTATCTAGGAGTGATTGATAAATTATTCATAACAGATTATATTAAAATAGAAAATATTAAAAAGGTGTACGGAACGAGTGCGGGTGCGGTGATAGGGACATTTATAGCTGCGGGATGTGATTGGGGTGAATTAGTTAAGTATGCTATAAATAAACCCTGGGGGAAATATATGACGGATGCTTTTACAGATGGAATGATAAATTTTAATCAAAGAAAAGGTTTTTTAGATGAGTCATGTTTTGAAGAAGCATTATTACCTCCACTGAAATCTTGTGGATTTAAAAGCACAGTAACATTCAAAGAAATGTATGAAAAAACTAATATAGAATTAAATGTATATTCTTTAAATGTGAATACTTGGAAACATGAATGTTTTAATTATATTAATACACCGGATTTGGAAGTAATAAAAGGTGTTCATATGTCAGCAACATTTCCTTTTTTAGTTCAACCATTATACTATAATGGGTCATATTACATAGATGGTGGTATGGAAATAGATTGTCCAATAGATCAATGTTTGGAAACTTGCGATAGTGACAAAACAATATGTATAAGAAAGTTATGTAAAATAAGACCATTGAAAGAAAAATTGGAAGAAAATGGTACGTTATTACCGTTTATTTCAATATTCATAAAAAAAACGATAGCAAAAGGTCGATTAATGGATGATTTATCTTTTGAAAATACAATTGATTTACAAAAAGAAGAGGTGGATATTACGGAATTTACGTCTGTAATGGAGAGCGAAGAATCAAGGCGCGAATTGATTGAAGAAGGTAGAATTATTGGTTATAAACATTTAACAGAAGTATTAAAACATGGTATTAATGAACTCAGTTAGGGTTTCTTCAGTAGGTTGTGCTTCAAATTCAACAACTTGTTCATCTTTTACCATATATATACTTGGATATCCGTCTATTTTATCTTTAGCGGCATCTTTCAAATAATTCGCTTGAAATTTTTCTAATTCATTTGCTTGTGATTCACCATTAATTTTAATATAATCAATAACATATCCAGAATCATTTACTTCACCATTAAATCTGGCTTGTATTTTATCCCAAATTGGTAATACCTTTTTAGAATAAGGACACCAATCAGTGTAAAATAAATAAAATTCGGCGTTTTTATTTCCTACTTGTTTTGTTTCTGCTTCAGCCGCGGCAACCGTCTCATCAGTTTGAAATTCGTTGTTAGCAACGTATGTTGGTTTCATTGTGGGTTGTATATGTGTGACATATATATAATATCCAACGCCTATAAAAAATGCGGTTAATACAATTAAAAGAATTGTTGATTTTAAATTCCAAGTTGATCCTACATTTCCGATTCCATCGCCAACTTGTTTAAGTCTATCTTCTAAGAATCCCATATATATCTAAAGAACATTTATTGAATATATTTTAAACGAATCTAAAGAAAACAACAATATTATATATAATGTATCATTTTGATAAAACAGGTAAAATTGCCTTCGTAGATATTCAAAAATTTAATAATGATAAAGATTTTTATAAAAAGATATGGCTCAATAAATATAATGTAAAACTAAAAACTAAAAATTATGGTCACACAAATAAATTAATTTCGTATATAAGAAATGATAAAAATTTGGTATAACTTTTTTTCTAAAATAAATATATATCTAATGAAAACGAGAAAAAATATAAAAAGAACAAAGAAAAAATATAATAAAACCATTAAAAAAGGACCTTATTCTAAATTAGACTTTGAAAGCGGTGATGGAATGTTAACAACAGTATGGGGTCCAAGTTTATGGCATACATTACATACTATGAGTTTTAATTATCCTGTTAAGCCTACAAAAAAGCATAAAAAAAATTATAAAAAATTTATAATGAATTTGAAACATGTGTTGCCGTGTGGTCACTGTAGAAAGAATTTTCCTAAAAATTTGAAATCCGTTCCATTAAATAGTAAAACTTTAAAAAATAGAGAAAATTTTTCTCGTTGGATGTATGATTTACATGAAGAAGTAAATAAGATGCTTCATAAAAAATCAGGTTTAACATATGAACAAGTGAGGGATAGATATGAACACTTTAGGTCGCGTTGTACAAAGAATCCACCAAAAACAAAAATTATACTTATGAAGAAAAGAAAAAAAACGCGTAAAAAGAAGGAAAAAGGATGTACCGAACCTTTATTTGGTAAAAAGGCGAAATGTATTATAAAAATTGTTCCAAAAGATAAAAAAGTAAAAACGTTTCAAATGGATGAACAATGTATTAAGAAAAGAAATCTTGGATAATAAAATTATTATTTAAATGATAAATAATAATTAATTAACGACCAAATGAAGCAAAACTATTTAAGAATGGGATTGGGAAAGTGGAATCTCCGGCAAAAGCACCTTCATTAGGATAACCTGCGCCCTTTCCACCAGAAGAAGGGATGGGTTTTGTATTGGCTTTTTTGGCTTTTTTCTTTTTAGGTTCGTGTCTTTCAGCTGCTTCTTTAACACCGGGTGCATTTTGTGCTGGATCTTGACTTTTTTGTCCTTCGGGCGTTCTTCTTTGTTTTTCTCTTTTAATTGCTAAATCATTAGGAGAATCTTCCAATTCATTATTTTGCAGTTCTTCTTCGACACCATCATCGTCAGTTTTTTCTTGTTTTTTTTGTAAAAGTTTAATAGCATCTTCGAGTGCCGGACAATCAGGACATTTAGGACATACAGGAGGAACAATTTTAGTTTTTAATATGTAGTCTTCTTGCCTTCCTCGAGGGATCATATTTCTGGTAGTTTGATGCGTGTATCTGTTTCTATGTCCTTCTAAACTACGAGCACCACATCTTTCATTGTTAATAGGATTGTAGTTATCGGTATCGATATTTAAACAACCATATTTAGGTTTAAAACTGCTACATTTAGATTTATTTTTATTCCATGGTTGTAATTCATCGGCTTTAGCTGGTTCTTGAGATTCGCTCAATTCTTTTAATTTAATCATAAATCTTGCTTCTTTTCTCATTTGAATTTTTTCATTATTATTAGCTGAAGATAATTGTTTTCTCATAAGGCTGATAGCTTGTTGTACTTCACTTTGAGAAGGAGATTTATTAGCGAAAGATTCTTTTTTGTTGCCTTGTCGAAGCATTTCTTGAACGTCAACCATACCAGAAACAATGTAATCTTTTAATTCATCATCAGTGAAAGGGTCCATCTTTTTTTGGTCAGAATATAATGTGGCGGCAAGAAGTTGTTGGTCCTGGGTCATATTAGTAGTTCCGCCAACATTATTAGAATCATCCTGAGCGTGACTAAGAATTTTTTTAGTTTTATCAGGCAATAAACCCGAATGTACATGATTATCTTTAGGACAAGAAGTAATATCGTTAGTTCTTGCGTAATGACCTAACTCAATATCTCTTGGCTGTTTTTTAGGTATTTCTCTACAAACGAAATCTGGATTTTTGGAAGGCTTGTTAATATTTTGATATTGTTCATGAATTCCTAAACTACTAAGTAATCCCATGCTACCGATTAATAATCCTAATATAACGATGGCAAATAAATGCATTTTTTTAAGTTTCATTATATATTAATTATCAAGAATAAAATTTCTTGTTAAATTATATAATGCCAGCCCTAACTCATGGTAGAGTGAAAAATGGTTTTAATGGACCAATAAGAAAGAAAAATGCGAAAGCGTATTGTCCAAAAGCACCCAATGCTATAAAAGTTGCTTGTAATAGAACAAATGTAGAACGTAGAGGTGCACTAATAGGCGGAATAGGAGGTGTAAGTTCGAGTAACAGAGCGGCGATACATAGGAGAGTATGTAGTGGAACAAGCGAAGAACAACATAATAACTGTAAATAAATATTAATTAAAGAGAATTTATTTAATTAATATAAATGTTACGCCCATTTTATTTGAAAACTTTAATAGAAGCAGGAATAGATGAAGCGGGAAGAGGACCTTTATTTGGAAGAGTGTATGCGGCGGCTGTAGTATTACATCCAGAATTAAATTATGATGAAAATATGATAAAGGACAGTAAAAGAATATCAAAAAAGAAATTACCAAGTTGCGAAGAATATGTTAAAGATGTTGCGTTGGATTGGTCAGTAGCTTTTAGTACGGCGGAGAGGATAGATGAAATAAATATATTACACGCTACCCAAGAGGCAATGCATAAAGCAATAAGAAGATTAGATATAAGACCAGAATTTTTATTAGTGGATGGTAATTATTTTACCCCTTATCATGATGATACGTACTACGGTAAAGAAATACCTTGTAATTGTATTATAGGCGGAGATGATTCTTACTATTCAATAGCGGCAGCATCAATATTAGCAAAAACAGAAAGAGATAGATATATTGATAAATTGTGTGAAAAGAATCCAGAATTAGATGAGAGATATGGAATAGCATCAAATAAAGGATATGGTTCAAAAATGCATATACAAGGCATAAAAAGATATGGTATAAGCGAATGGCATAGAAAGACATTTGGAATATGTAAAAACTATTAAAATTGAATTAATATATTAGATTAATTTAATTTAAAGAATAACATGAGATTTTGTATATTTGACACGGAAACAACAGGATTACCTAAAGGATCAAAGGCACCTTGGTTTAAACACGCCCTCTGGCCATATGTAGTACAGATGAGTTGGTTAGTGTATGATACAGAACAGGGAGGTATTATAGAAGACAAAGATAGGGTTATAAGGATAGACCCAAGTATAGAGATAACCGAAAAGTCAATAGAAAAACATGGAATAACGATGGAAATATCTCAAAATTCCGAATATACAATGTCAGACATATTGAAAGAGTTTGGAAATACTATTTCTAAATGTGATGCGATAATAGCTCACAATATAACATTTGATGACAACATTATAAAATGTGAATTTTCAAGAAATGGAATGTATAATCGTATGGATAAATATCGTGGTGAAAAATATTGTACAATGAAGAATAGCACAAAAATATGCAAAATAAAGAAGGTTTGGCCAAATGGGAATGTAACGTATAAATGGCCAACATTGGAAGAATTACATTATCATTTGTTTAGAAACAACCCAAGCAATTTACACAATTCGCTTGTAGATATATTTGTATGTTTTCGTTGTTTTTATAAAATTAAATACGATAAGGATGTTTTAAGAGAAGATTCGGGATTAAGAGCATATTATAATGCGTTATGTCAAAAACGTTATACTTGTTAAAATAAATAGTCGGTAATAATGCCGTCAATATTGTCAGGATATCCTCGTCGCGTGATATGATTTTTATTTGTCCAGGAAAAAACAGAGACATTATGTTTTTTATAGAAATTTATTTCTTTTTCATTTAAATCTCTCCAATCAATGCTAACAAAAGCTAAATTTAAAAAACCAATTAAGAATGTTTTTTCAATATCTAACATAACCCCATCGTAAATAACACCTAACGGTATTTTTTTATTAAAATTATAAAAAGCAACTAAATGATTGCGGTTAAAACTACTAATATAAAAATTTGAAAGATCCATCTTTGTCCTTTTAAAATATTTAACGATATGAATAGCAGTATCATTTGGACCTTTAACATCTAATAAAATAGGAATTTTAGGGTAAACATTTTTACAAAAATAATCAAATGTAATTAAATATTTAAATCTATTTTTCATTTCGGCGTATGATATTTTATGAACAGGAATAGAACCAACATGACTATCGTGAAACATAATTAAAATATTATCAGAGGTTAGTGAAATATCACATTCTATCATATCAAATTTTTCTTCAATTGCGTTTATGTAAGATAGCATTGAGTTATCAGGGAATCTATAGTAAGATAAATTACCTCTAATATCCTTAACTTTACCATTGACATTACCTCTATGAGCAATTTTTAACATATGAATATTAATATTATTATCTTTTATTTTTATATGATTATTTTTGAAAAATGGCGAGGTCGATTAGGAAATAATATAACACAACTATCGTATCTAATAGATATAGCTTTGTTTTATAAACATAATATATCTTTTGCTTTAAAAGATGATAATGATTTTGGTGGAGCATATTTTGATTTAAAAATTATAGAAGAATATTTCAATAAATTTGAAAATGATAAAATTATAAAGGATGATAATGATTTTTTTCCTCCATCATTTCAATCATCATTTCCAAAAGGAGTATTTAATAAAGATAATAAAATAAAGATAGATTTATTGAAAAGGGCATTTAAAATAAAAGATATACCAAAATTGAATAATGATACAGTTGTTGTGCATGTTAGAAGTGGAGATACGTTTTGTAAATTTCCTCATCCGGCGTATATACCTATGCCTTTGGATTATTACATAAAAATGTTGAATAAAGTGAATAAAAATAAAATTATAATTGTTAGTGAAGACAAAATAAATCCAGTTGTAAATAAATTGATGGAATTATATGATAATATTATTTATACTAAAAATACATTATTGGAAGACATAAAAATTATTTTAGGTGCACAAAACTTAATATCAAGCAGTGGATACTTTGCTAAATCATTGCTTACTATTTCAGATAATATAAAAAACCATTACGATACTAAAATATATGAAAAAGAATTAGTAGAATATAATTTAATCATGAAGCCATGGAGAAATACTGTAAAGCAAAGAAGGTATATATTAAGTTATAATATGGATAATAGTGCTGAATTGAATAAAGCTACAACATTTCGAATGTTGTGGCATTATTAAGTTATCAACTATCAATGGATTCGTTAATAGGTTCGTGTTCAAATGAACCCCATAATTTTAGAGCCAATCTACCACTAAGTCTAACATAGTAAGCATATTGTTCACAAGGTACTAAATAGATCATATTTATATTATTTATAAATATAATTTGCTAAATTTAACGACGACGACGACGACGGCTCTTTTTGCGACCACGACTCTTTTTCTTTTTTTTCAATTTAAGAGTTCTTCCTTTCTTTTTGTAATAACATACACGACGGCGACTTTTCATTGCCTTTCTTTTACTAGAGTAAGGTTTGGACTTTGCGCCCATTTTAGCTTTACCACCACCACATTGCTTCAACATTATATACTTTCTGGATATTTTATTTTTTCTTAAATTATTTCTAAATCTTTTGGATTTTTTACGCGTTTTTCTCCCTCCTTGTTTTGGTGTTTTGGGAAAAGAGATATTTGCAAAGGCTTCTGCGAATTTTTCACCATATAATAATAAATTTAATTGAGTATAAAATGTATTATAATACGTTTCACCTTGCTCACACAATAAATCTAATTGTGTTTTTAAGAAATTATCAAATAGTTTAAGTTGTTCATTAACATTTCTTTCTTCTTTTTTTAATTCATCATACTCATTATCACCTAATCCTATATTTGCTTTCATATCGCTGAGTTCATTATGGAATTTTACTTTTTCGTCTTTATTCATCATATCACAACCATTAATAATTTTTTTAATTGTATCCCCTTTTAAGTTGAACGGGTGTGTAGGTTCTCCAGCATACACCTTATACCGTTGCTTATCGGTTGGAATTGGAGAACCTAATCTGGCTTTCTCTTTAGTTTCTTCGCTCGTTTCATCGCTCTTTTTAGCTCGGCCACGAATGGGTGAAAACGCAAAACTTGACATTATTAATATATAATTAGAAATTAACTAAATATTAATTAAGACCCACACATCAAACACTCTTCTTCCTCTTCTTCAACAGGTTTTTTATCGGGTTCAATTGTGAATTGTTGTGGTGCCGCTTTTGCCTTAGTTCTCAAATAATAAATACCAGTTTTAAGTCCCTTCTTCCAACTATAGAAATGCATACTGGTTAAACGTTGATAATCGGGATCTTTCATCCATAAATTTAATGATTGACTTTGACAGATAAACGCGCCTCTATCAGCACTCATATCAATCAAATGTTTCATAGGGATTTCCCAAACGATTTTGTATTTGTCTTTGAGATGTTTTGGAATAGCTTCGATTTCCTGAACAGAACCATTATATTTGATAATTTGATTTTTCACTTCATCTGTCCATAGGTCGATTTCTTGAAGTTCATTCATTAAATATTTGTTAACCATTACGAACTCGCCGGCTAAAGTTCTTCTTACATAAATATTACTCGTGAAAGGTTCGAAACATTCATTAAATCCTAAAATTTGACTGGTTGAAGCGGTGGGCATAGGGGCTATCAATAGCGAATTTTTAAGACCATATGATTTGATTTTATTTTTTAAGACATCCCAGGGATATCTTGTAGGATATACGCCCCACATATCAAATTGTAGAATACCTTTACTTGCGGGCGACCCTTTAAAAGTTTCATATGCACCACTTTCTCTCGCCAATTCCATACTTTTTTCTAAAGCTGCGTGATAAATGGTTTCAAAAATTTGAGCATTTACAACTTTAGCTTCATCAGAGTGAAAGGGGATATCCAATAGTGCGAATGTATCGGCCAAGCCTTGAATACCAATACCAACAGGTCTGTGTTTATAATTGGAAGTCCTGGTTTTTTCAGTAGGATAGAAGTTTTTATCTATAACTCTATTAAGGTTTTCAGTAACGACTTTTGTGATTTGATGTAGTAAATCATAATCAAATGTAGGCATAAAAGCAGAAGATTTTTTAAGGTCATTAAAACCACCAACCTTATTGTTGTTAACATAAATTAATGGAACAGTTTCAACATTGTGTTCTTTTTTAAACGGTTCGAGTTCATCATCTTTCAGGAAGATTTCATTATATTTAATATTTCTAATATTGAACCATTTTTTTGCTTTTCTACACCATTTGCAATTGTTTTTAGTATAAAGTTTTATATCTGGTGTGCTCATTTCAAAATTGCCGTAAGTAACGAACCGACCTAATGCGATGGAAGCTAAATTACAAACAGCGGTTTCCTTATCATCACTATATTCCATTATTTCACAACACAAATTGGAACTTTTAATAGTTCCAAGATTTTTTTGGTTAGATTTATTATTTGCGTGATCCTTGAATAATAAATATGGAACACCTGTTTCCATTTGACTATCAAGAATTTTGAACCATATTTTTCTTGCCTTAACAACTTTAATGCCTTTATTTTGACTTTCATATTTTTCATATAATATTTTAAATTGATTACCAACAGCATTACTAAGACCAGGACACTTATCAGGACACATTAATGTCCATTCTTTGTCATCTCTAACTCTTTCCATAAATAAATCAGGTATCCATAAAGCATAAAATAAATCACGTGCTCTTAATTCTTCATCGCCGTGATTTTTTTTCATGTCTAAGAATGCTTCAATATCGCCATGCCAAGGTTCAAGATAAATAGCGAAAGAACCGGCTCTTTTACCACCGCCTTGGTCAACGTATCTTGCGGTATAATTGAATACTTGTAACATAGGTACTATACCATTGCTTGTGCCATTAGTGCCCCTGATATGACTACCTTCAGCTCTAATATTATGTATATGAAGACCGATACCGCCGGCCCATTTACTAATAGACGCACAATCGTGTAATGTATTATATATACCATTAATACTGTCATTTTCCATAGACAATAAATAACAAGAGGACATTTGAGGACGAGGAGTTCCTGCGTTAAATAGGGTTGGTGTAGCGTGGGTAAAATATTTTTGACTCATTAAATTATAAGTCATTCTTGCGGCGTCTAAATCATTTCCGTGAATACCAAGTGCTACACGCATCCACATATGCTGTGGCCTTTCTACTATAACACCATTTATTTTCATAAGATAAGCACGTTCAAGCGTTTTAAAACCAAAATAATCCAATAAATAATCTCTATCATAATGAAACCAAGATTGTATTTCATCACTGTGTTTTAAAACAATGTCTTTTAATTCTTTGCTTATCAATGGGTGATGTTTGCCGTGGATATCAACATAATCATATAACCTTGATAATACTACAGAATAATCATCATCGGTATTTTTTTGATGATTAGAAATCAAAACTCTACTTGCCAAGACACCATAATCATCATTGGTAGTTGATAATGATGCGCACTGTTGTGCGGTGAGTTCATCAATTTCGCTGGTAGGAATTTTATTATATAATTGATCGATTATTTTTCGACATAGAGTAGTATAATTAATGGATAAACCACCTGCTTCATCACCTAACGTTTTAACACGTTTTAAAATTTTGTCAAAAGAAACGGTTTCGACTTCTCCGTTTCTTTTTAAAACACATTCTTCCTGAGATTGAGACATAATATATTATAATAATGGAAATATTTAAATAGTTATAATTATTTAATTATTTCATGATTTATATATATACGTAATGATATCGATAGAAAATATACAATACATAGAATGGGCATTAATTATAGGATTTATTTTAGGGATAGTTACGATAGTAGTTGGATATATGGATATGAAGAAGAAAAGTAAAAAAATAATGGAAGGATTTTCTGATTCAGCACATTTTCCAGAAGCACACAATTCATTATTATTGGATAGTATATATAATCGTAGAGCACCAGAAATAATAAGTTATGACGAGCAAGCGAATAAAGTTCCTAAATCACACGTTCAATCATATAAACAATATACAAACAATAGACAATCGAAGTCGCCTTGTGGTGGTAAGGATTTTAAACCAAATATGTGTCCTTATGGAATGGAGAAGAGTCCAGTAAAAAATCCTGAAATGTGTATTCCGGATATACAAGAAGGTAGAATAGGATGGTTTATAGCGAAAACTCAAACGGTTAATTCGTCAAAAGATTGAGTAGGTATTTTAAAAATTTGTTTGGGGGATGGCTTAACAGATTTTTTTTTATTTCTTTTAGGTTTTCGATGGTCGAATCCGGAAATTCTTTCTTTAAGAATAGTATTCCAACACAATTCCATTTGTGGCAAAACATGTTTAAACCACATTTTATTTCTTGGACATAAAACCAAAGAATAGTCTTGTAAATACCAATAAATATTATTAATCCAAGAATGGTTTTTGTGTTCATCCATAATATCATCATACCATTTATCGAATTGTTCTTTATCATAATCGAGTGGACAATATTCATAAATAGGTTTTTCACCATCATTAAACATTACAATAATGCCTTTACATTTATTTGTTTTAGTTTTGTTGAATAATGTACCAGCGGAATAGAAATCTTCTTCTGTTTCGTATTCTTGAAAAACCGTTTCGAAGAAATCACATTCCTCCAAATCCCATACTTCCATTTGCATTTGCATTTGCACCCAATATTCTTTTTTAGGTATTCCAGTAAGCTTTCTACTAACAGGATTTTTTATTTCAACAGCTCTACCATAAAGAGGGTTATTTCTATCAATATTTATTCCATCGGGAGAGGCTCTTAAAAATGGATAGTCTTTATGTTTAATACAACCGAATTCACCAACGGTAGTATTATTCCAGGATTCATATAGCATAGTAGATAAAGGTTCATACTTATGACCATTATGAAAAGCTGAATTAATATTGACGCCATTAGAACGTATTTTAACGGGTTGGCATTTTTCATAGATAATGCTGTTTTGATTTGCTTGAGAATCGATGGATTTATAAATAGTGCTTGCTGTTAGTCCATCATAACGGAATTTATACCATTCGTCAGTTTTTTGATCAGGTTGTTCTTGAGTTTTATAATATTCTAATAGTTTATCAATTTTTTCATAATCGGGTTCGTGATGTATGAAAGATGTTTTATAAGAACGAGGATTATGATGGTATATAAAATATGTTTCGACAACTTCATCGATTATTTCATCAATGTCTATTTTCAATTCTAATTCATTGAATGTATCATAATAACAAACATACATAGAATTAAATACATCATCGCGAACCATTTCGTCGAAATGTTTATCTTTATAACTCTCAATATTACTTTTAACATAATCATCGACGAAAGACCATATGGTTTCTTTAAGGTCGTAATAATCATTAGTATCTTTAAAGTCTGTATCTTCTGTAACGGTAAGTGTATTTACAAGATTTTCAAGTTGTGGAAGTTCGTTCGAACATATTCGCATATATTAATTATTGATATAAATGTATTAATATTTATATCAATTTTATAATATTTATTCCTTTCTTGCTTTATTTTTACTTTTGCCTGAATTGTCGATGTTTTTGTCAGTTGAATCTTCTTTTTTTTTCTTTTTTCTTTTCCTTCTTTTTGGTGCTAAACTTTTAAGCGTAGAACCTTTTTTATCTGTATTTTTCAATGTGAATTTATTTTTTTCTTTGTGATAAATTAGACCGGGAATGGAGACAATTTTTTGAGCAATAACATTATATTGAACATCTTTAACTCTTTGTAATTTTTTTCTTTCCATACATTTTTTCAAATACTTTTTTAAGTATTTTTTATCTTCTTCATTTAATTTATTTTTAACAGAATATTCATTTACGTAATCATTTATTTTTTTTATCTTTGTGCCAACGCCTAATTTACACCAAGGTTGTTTTTGATTATGTTGTTTTTCCATTTGAAGAAAATTGTCGATATTTTTAACCTTTTCAGCAATATTTGGAGAATTATTATTATGTATGAGCATTGTTTGATATTTAATATTTTTTAATTCAATACATTCATCTATTTTTTTTTCTTCTTCTTTTTTAAGTTTTTCGGATTCAACATTTTTATTCATATATATATAATAAGGAAAAGAGTTTATGTTGTTTTCTTTATATACATATATGACAAAGAAAATATTAATAACAGGGAAAAAAAATATAGATGCTTTCGTTCCAAAGAAAAATAGGAAACGATTAGAATCTAAAAAATGGGAAAATATATCTTATTTTAAAGATATGGATATGAAGAAACAAATTGAATTATTAAATAGATTATATTTAAATGAAGAATATGAGGGAAGAAAATTTGTTGAAAGGGAGGTACAAAGAAAATTAGCGAGTTATAAGACACAGGATTTAAAAAATGAAATATATGATAAGAATTATTTCATAAAATATGATGATACGTTAGAGAAATTAGTGATATCGAAATTAAAATGTTATTATTGTAAATGCGAGTGTAAGTTAATGTATGAAAATGTAAGAGAAAAGAAACAATGGACACTGGATAGAACGGATAATGATGAAGGTCATAATAAAAATAATGTGGTAATATGTTGTTTAGAATGCAATATAAAAAGAGGGACGTTAGATGATGAAAAGTTTAAATTTGCAAAGCAGATGAAGATAATTAAAAAATATTAAGTACAAAGAAAAAACTGAATAAATAATAGAAATAACAAATAATAAAATAGAACTTGGATATTATTATCTAATTTATAATGGTCGGGTGGCAAATCATCGAGGACATCAAAATACATTAGATAATAATATATTAAATCTTTAAATATATTATTCTAATTGATAAATTTAAGAACATAACAAGCGATAAAATAAACAAATCCACCCCATAAAACATCATGGATGGCAAGTGACATGCTCCATTTTTCAAGAACAGCACCTATAGTAAAGTCATACACACCATACAAGACTAATCCGAACATAAAACCATAAGTAAGACAGTCTTTAATAGTAACATTTTTAATATTAATATTTGGTAATACAAAAATATTCAAACCGATTACCATTAAAGTATAAGCTATTATGGCGTAAAACATATTAGTTTTCATGGGCGTTCCTTGTATTTTTTTTATCATAGTTGCATATCTTGAACCCATATATAATTTTATCCAAAGAAAATCCAGAATTAACAATGTAGAAGTAGATATTAATCTATGTTTTAATTGCAACATATATATATATATATATTATATTAATTTGCCAATTTGAAAAGATAAAATGGTATTTAATGTTACTGTTGATATGGAGGTTATACCACCAAAACCCAAAGTTTGTCCTTCTTCATTTAAGATACATTTATTTTCAATAACCCATAAAAATTGAATCAGGAGAAGTAGAAATAAAGATAAAATTTTAGGATATATTGTCTTGGTAAATGTGGATAATACAGGAAGTAAAAAAACAGAATAATGTAATCTATTTAAAAGTGGTCTATTATTTTTATATAAACCGTAATAAAAAGAGCCGTGTAATAAAAGTGTAGAATAACACCATAATTTATCTATTTTGGGTAACATTTTCTTTGTACATAAATATATTAAACCGGAATCTAACAAAAAAGTTATAACATATAGTTTTTTTTTATCGTTTTCTTTCATATAACATAATAAATAAGGAAAATATTTATATTATTATTATAAACATTATATAAATATGAGTTATAAAGTGAGTGCTTGGAGAGGAAGACATAATTTAATGTATAAATCGCAAATAGAGAATAAAGCAACATTTGAACAAGGTGAATTAGAAACATCAATGATAAAAAAGGCGGAAAATAGTAAATCAATAGTATCGGACAGAATAGCGAGTAGAGATCCCTCAGCAAGTGTATCAATTAATCCATATATGGTGGGAAATGATTATTTAGAAGATTTAAGAATCCAGGATGAGTTTTTAAGGCCAAAGATGAGTAATTTCAAAAATCAATAAAGAAATAATAATATAAAAAGACAAGGATAATAATGTTATATGTCACAACAAACATTACAAACACAAAATACACTTTTATTGAATAATTTATTGGAATATTACAATAAAAATAACAATTTAGAAAAAATTTTGAAGATAATTAACGGCGAATCTTTAATATCATTGAGATTAATAGACTGGTTTGCTACAAACTACAGTAAAAAATTTTTTACTGTATATATGTTAAAAAATTCACAGGGTGAAGAATATAGATTCAAAGTATATATTGATTACAAATTGAAATTAAAAGCATATTCAAAAAAAAGATTTGATCCATTTTGTCGATGGGATAGAATAACAATACCTTATAGTAAGGATAGCATGATACAAACAACGATAGGACAATTGAATTTTTTTAGATGGGTATTAGAGAACAAAATATTGGATTATATAGATAAACATTATAGTGAAATAAATAATGATATGAACAAAAGAAATAGTACAACGAAAAACAGGAAAGAGAAAGGGAAACAAACAAGAAAGACGCGCGAAGAGCTTTCAGTATCTGCCTCAAAAAGTATAAAAAGAGAATCGGTTGAAATTGTTGTATCTTTTAAATAATTAATTAAATATTGGATAATTAATTATGTCTATAAATAATATATACATGAAACTCTTAGTTTTAGGATTAATATCAATAGCAATATTAATATATTTGATATACAATGAATGTTGGAAAGTCCATAGATGTACCCCTTTTCCTAATATGAAGAGAAATGCAGAAGATAGAATATATGGGGGTTCGACAAAGAGCGAAAGAAGGAGTATTATAGATATGAAAGAGGGAATGGCTGATATGCCAGCATTTGATGAACAGGCGAAAATGGAAAGTGACTATATAAAGGATAGAGGTTCACATTTTGGACATAGAGCAGATGATCCAAAAGGAATGATGGATGTTAATAAAGAATTAACACAATTTAAATCATTATCAAAAGCAGGTTGGGATGGGAAGGACGCGGTGGATTTATCTGGCAATTTAAGAAAATTGGAAACGTCACACGTTGAAGTGGCGAAACCTACAGATATGTCTGATTCACAAAAACAGTGTATAATGGCTATGAAATGTGGCGATTTAACAGATGGTAAATGTGGTTATTGTCAGTCTTCAGGTGCTTATACATCATCAAATAAAAAGGGCGACGCTCCTTTAACAGATGTTTGTAAAAAAGGTGAGTATTCAAATACAAAAGCGGGATGTGAAAAATTACAAGAACGAGCATTATGTAGTAGTATTATTAGTTGTGCGGATTTGTACGGAGAAGCCGAACAAAAATGTGGTTACTGTCCAACTACGGGAAAAATAATGGCAATGAAAAAAGTTGGAAATAAAATGGTGCCCAAATATTCCGGCGATACGTGTAACTATAGTGGAGGATTATTGAAGGGACCACAGTGTGCTAAATTTGCCAAAGAACATCCCTGTATAACGCCTTATCATGAAGTAGGGAAACATTCAAGAGATTGTTATGTTAAATTGTGGAAAAATTCAGGTTGCACAGGAACTAAACCATATAATAAACCATTTGATGATTTAGTAAATCAAAAAGGAGCGGGGTATAAAGATGTAGGTGCTCAGTTTAAAAAATTATATGAGAAAACACAAAGTAGAGATGTTGTGTCTGTGATAAAAAATTATCCACTATGTTTTAATAAAGAAGCTACCGTGGATCCGTGTGACCCCAAATATTTACTTCCTTATAATGATAAAACCAGAGAAGCGAGAAAGATGTGTTTGTCAAAGACATTTAAGGAACAAGGTTGCGATAGTGCGGGCAAAAAACATCCAGATAGAATAACGGGCAATAATAAAGAGCGATTAATAAAGGGCGATATGGGCGATTATGCGAATACAGTAAAGGGGTATGTTTTGGCAGCAAATAAAGAAATATTAAATGTAAGAGAATATGCGGCTAAAAAAGCGGCGTCTCAGGCTTGTTACGGTCAGGATCCACCAAAACCCGATGGTATAAGAGAAGGTGACTATATAACAATGGATTGGGATGGTGGTGTAATATGGGGTTATTTAATGGACTATAGATCAAAGAAAAGATTATGGGGCGTTATGTGGACAAAATACGTGAAAGGTGGAAATACCCTACAAAGAAGTGGTATGAATCAAACTCAACAAAAAAAAATGTTTGGATGGCCAGGAAGAAAAGCAACCGATCCTTCGAGAAAAAGTTTAGGTGATGGAGAGGGTTTGGTAAATGGAACAAAATTAACCATTAAAACCAGATGTTCTTCTGGAAATTCATTATGTGGTAGAAGTTGTAATGCTGTATTAAATAATTTATTGGATAAATACCCACCACCACAAGATTGTAAAGTATCAGCTTGGTCCGCTTATGGTCCTTGTAGTGAAGAATGTGGAGGAGGAAAGAAAACGAAAACAAGAAAAATATTATATCCACCAAAAAGAGGTGGAGGCGGTTGTCCAAAATTAACACATACTATAGGTTGTAATTTCGATCCTTGTATAAATAAAAACTTTACAGAAGCAACAAAACCAGATGTTAAGGGTAAAACAGGAGTTACACACGTTCAAATATCCAAAACAGGATATGTTCAGGTTCAAGAAATTGAGGTATATGATAAAAACGGAAAAATTAACCTGGATGGAGGGGATGCGTCACAATCATCATCGTATTATTGGTGGTTTGCGCCAGCAAAAAGAGTTATGGATGGGAATAAGAAAGATTATAATAGATGGTGGATGTCTTATAGGCAAGGTAATTCAGCACATACTAAAGGTGGTTTAAATCAATGGGTAAGAGTTGCGCTACCAAAGAAAAAAGATGGTTCGAATTTATGGGATATAACGAAAGTAGTAGTTTATGGAAGAGCAGATTGTAGTTGGGGAAATTGTGGATTAAAAGGAGCCAAAATACAATTATGGAATATGAATGTAAAACCAGATAAATTGATAGAGGAGCAAATGATGAACGATGATAGAAGACAATCATATTATTTTGGAGCGAAAGAGAGTTATTATTGTAAGAAAGATTCTGGTTGGTGTGAAAGTA
>MDSX01094225.1_pt1 | contig 17757 bp, 20 predicted proteins | sample 811141 | NCBI WGS metagenome assembly MDSX01 (sample SAMN05326642, study PRJNA326480) | marine metagenome | isolation source: seawater | place: Atlantic Ocean: South East | collected 2010 | reverse complement strand
GAAGGTGCAATCCCGCGCCGTATCGGTACCGACCTTCCCTTCATCACCGGCTACGCCTGTATGGGAACTGCCCTGCTGGCGCAATCAGGGGTTCAGGATCTTACCAGTCTTATGTTTTCGTTCACGGTCCTGTTTATTACTGGGTTCATGCAGCATATCTCTAATGTCTGTAAGATCATGTACGACTCTCTATGCCGGAAAACAAAGCCAGAGGCCATGACGACAATTTTCCAGAAGAAGGAGGGGCCTACTACGTATGCGGGGTCTACTTTGCAGTTCTTTGGATGGAGTCGTCTGTTTATGTTTGCCACTATCGGACTTGCCACGCTGTCGTTGATGACCATGACACGAGAGGTGGTTGAAAGCAACCACGTGCAGACGTTCACCAACGGCCAGGTTTTCTATTTTGCTCTGGCATTCTTCTGGTCGAACATTGGGTATGATGTCGTGCGCGAACTTATCCCATTCACGTTCGAAAGAATTCACATGGACCACAGCAAGGCTCTTATCACTGGCTTGTATCTCCTTTATTACAACCTTAGCATGTATTGGTTCGTAGATCAGATCAAGAACAATGCAGAAATCAATGAGTTTTCTCTACACGGCGCACGCACTATGTAAACAGTATATACTTACAACTTTAAATAAATCGTTTGAAATTGACATTTGCCCTTACTCCAACATACATCAGATTTAGTATCGATATCCGTAGAGCATTGTATCGAATGCGGCGTGACACAGACATTTGCACCCATCATTTCAGAACCCAGAGATAAATCGCGCATCAGTTTGCCGTGATGTTTCGTCACAGCCAACCGTGTATCGAAGTGAGAAGAATTATTCTTTACGTGGAAGTCATTCACTGGCACGTGTTTCCGAAGCATGTTTCTGACATTTAGCGCCATAAACGACCCGTTGTATATGTAAGACTGCATGAAGAAATCGGAGTTATCCGGTTTAGTTGTTGCAGAGCCGACGTGCATTGCGTGGAGCTGAAGAGTAGTTGACTTGTCTGTTTTCATGCTTACAGACACAACAGGGACATTCAATTCCAGTGTCTGGGTGTGATTGGCAACGTTTAGTCTTCCGACTCTGATCTCAACACCCCCCTCACGGACATTGAATACTTCGCGATTGAATAGATCCGAATCAATGTGAATACATTCCGGAGATTCCGTCAAAATCAAGTCAAAGTCTTTACGGGATAGTAGTTTCCGAAGAAAGCTACTGCTCAAGTCGAAACCGTTCGTCACTGGCAATGAGAGTTTACTGGTAATATTCAGTAACTCCAAGGCCGATGAACGAAGGGACTGACTTCTCACGTCATACGAACACACATGTTGTTTATCCAACAACACAACCCCTTCATCCGTTTTCAGACCAACTCTAGTAACAATCTTACCAGGTGCCATTTACGTTATTTCAGTTCAATCGTTATATATCTCCACTTTCACACTTTATCCGAATTTGGAATTTTTTTTATGAGCGACACCTCCTCTTTCATCTCAATGCTGGCATCGGATTCTTCAATAACGTCATCGACTTGAGTCTTGGGCGTCTGCTCTTGAATCCACGTGTTGTACTTTTCAAGATTCACAATCTTACCCCGCAAAAAATAAGCCGTGGTAATGTGGTTCACGATGCAATCAGAAAGCAATCGAACAACGGTGAAGTCTATCTGTGTTAATGCAACAAATAGACCTACGATGCTGATCACAACCGAGTAGCATGTAAATACCTGAATAATAGCCAGACACGTGAATTTAGAGTATGGAATATAAAGAGTCTTGTGATCTTGAATCGTGTTCGTGATAAACGGTACTATGGAGTCACCCGCGAATGCCGCGATGCAAGTGCTGACAAAGGTGTATATTGTTACACACCACCACTTGTACCACGAATCTAATACAACCCCAAACAGTTTTGTGTGGGTATTGGGCCCGAATTGCAGAAAGGGAGAGTTGTCTACGTACATAATCCAGAAGAATACGACACAAGTCAGTACAGTCCACATCAGCAACCAAAATGTTATGACCCGGCGATCGTTGAACATCTTTTCACATGTAAACATTCATTGAAGAGACGCGTATCTTATACATCTATTGAATATATCATCAACAAAATCATCATTTGAATCCGATAGGTGTGACTGTCGCGGTAGACCTACCAACATTCATTCGCCCAGGCATGGTCTGAGATGTGATTCTGAAAAGAGCACTTGGCGACATCTTATGCGTAGAAATTCCACCCTCCAAAATCTCCCCAGCCACCAAAATATCAGCACACAGCTTGCTACAGAACGTTCCATTTCCAGACATGGATAGCAATGGTATCAGAGCCATCGACATAGCCATGGTACTGAACGAAGTTCCGCTTTGAAACTCACGCTCCGCAAACCGACGCGCTTTCGCAAGTTGCTGTGGAGTACACGACACGTTCACACAGGTGTATGCCTCGGGACTGAAAGACCGTTTTTTCAAAACCACATTGGTTCCCATGTATATGGTACATGCATTGTTGTCTGGAAACTGCAGCTCACAATGACAGTACGGGCCGTCTAGTCTGGCTACAAAGTGATTGAGGTATCCGTCCCTGTCACCAGTAGGGTCGTAAAACCAGAGTTTTAAATGAGGCATTGATATTTATTACAAAGCTCGTATATGCTGAATTAATTTTTACCGTTGACCCTGTTCAACATCTGCTCACTAGAGAGCTGGCTCTTGCCCTGCTTCATAGCGCTGTTTACCGCGTACTTCTTCATGATCTTGGAAGAATCGAGCCCGGTATCAGGCGTGGACAAAGTTTTCAGCGCTGCGGTATGGTTGTGCATACCGTCCACCACCTTCTTAAGACTGGTGGTGTGATTCGTCATACCATCCTTGAGCATTTTAATGTGATAGGTATGGTCTTCGAGGCCGACAGTCATGTTCTCAACGTGTTCTTCCACTGCCGAAAGCCGCGAATCAATGCTAGCCTCTTTGTCACAGGACCACGTGGACAACTCAGAGTTCGTTTGCACTTCAGCGTTTACCTGAACAGTTTTGACCTTTGCTGCTTTGAAATTACTACAAAGCTTGGAGTACTGAGACCGGAGTGCAGCATCTGCACCCGACTGAGACATCAATTTGCGGTTGATGTCCGACCCCACCCACTTTTCAAAGGAAATGGGCTTTTTCTTGGAGCTGAGAGACTTGAATTCGGATTGCATCTGAAGCTGATCGGAATCGAGATCCGTTGCATATGAATTGGTGATCTGCTTTGCAATCGCCCTTGCGGATTCCTCCGCCGAACAACTGAACTTGGCGTTGACTTCTTTCGAATGAATGGGCTCGAACTTGATCGACGTGATTTCACCGGTAATTGGTCCAGAGGGCGGAGACGCAGTTTTCACGGTGAGATTGGCGCCCGAGTGGTAGTCAATAAGACCCGAATTGCTGAAAAAGTTCACGGTCTTGCTTTCTACAACGTTAGCACTTTCCGTGATCTGTTTGGTGGTATCAGGCGGTCGCATTCTATGTGTAGCGAACGACATCTCCTCGTCCCACATCGAATGTTATATATTCAAAAGTGTATGTCATTCATGCGCTTATTTCTCAGTTATATTTTCCCGTGTAGAGGAGAAAAATACAGCCCACAGCACAAGAAAGGTAAAAACTATTATGTATGAGCTAAATCGGTACATTTCCTCGCTAGTTTATAAGTTTAAATAATGCGTGTCTGTCTAACTCAATATCAATGAACCAGTTTGTAATAAACATGACTAGGGTTTGCTGTATCACCCCCTTGCACTCTTTCAAAGCCCCACATATTGAGATTGTCATTTTTGATATAGGATGACTGCACAGGCAGGGCAATTTTGATACTGTCACCGGCTTGCATCCCCTCCCTCAACAGGGCAATCATGTTCATGCCATTCTCGTCGCTGTGATGTTTGGGGGAAAGAGCAAAGTGGCTTACCGCAAATTCTTTGCAGTTTCCCTCCAAATGTTCTTTTACGAGAAAGACGCCGAGATACATCCCCTGGCCCTGACTGATGACTCCGTAATTATAGGCCTGCAGTTCCGTCAAATCTATGATGTCACCCGAAAATTGATTGATCAATTGAACCACCTTTACCTTATTCGTCGCCGGAAGTGACCCTACAAGAGCTTTGTAGGTATACATTTGTAGACGGAAGCAAACGTGTATATATAGATTTGCCAAATTTTAGATTTAACATGACCCATTGAATCCGAAAATGCGGCTTTTATGGATTTTATTTGTGACATATTCAGCTATGGTTATGGCCTCGCAAAAGTATCTCACCGAGTTTACACTCACAGAACCTTCCAGTAACAACCCCGACACTCTGAAACAGCAGGTGCTGAATGAATTGCAAAACTTGGATACTACCGCTCAGCACCACATCGATAACATCACCATCACGACGTATTAAAGGAGGGTTTCAGTGGAATTCAACGATGCAGATATTTGTCAAGGTAAGTATCCCAATGCATTCCCGAATAAAACACAGCTACTGACATCACATTAACAGACGCTCACCGGCAAGACAATCACGTTGGAGGTGGAACATTCAGACACGATTGACATGATCAAGTCTAAAATACAAGATAAAGAGGGAATTCCCCCCGATCAACAGCGTCTCATTTTTGCCGGCAAACAGTTGGACGACGGACGCACGTTAGCGGATTATAATATCCAGAAAGAGTCCACACTACACTTGGTTTTGCGTCTTCGTGGAGGCGTTGGCATTTCACAGCGGATAGCGTCGGAATTTCGCAACTTTGCACATCCCTCTTTGAAAATGTCCAGAGCGCGAAATAGCAAGAAAAAGTTGGTAGCTTATAGTATTCACCACCCCAAGTTGCAAGTCGTCATGAGTTTGAAAGACATGGAATCACAACAGCGTCATATTCTAGGGATGAGTTGGGCGTCAGATCCACGAGAGATTCGCGTGGTTGTGGGACTAACCTCCAAGAAAGACCCAATTAATCTAATATTATTTGAAATGTTGCACGTCCAAATTCCCATGAGAACTAAAGACAAGCAATTTGAACAGCAATACAAAATCACGTCTATTCGAAGTAAAAGCGAAGATGGACTTGGAATGCTAAACAGATGTGAATGTTTTATTTCGACTGTCTAGGATGAAACTCAACAAAAGTGGTTGCGACCAAGCGTTAGCGTAGTCAAGTTTGTCACGCATGCAATCACCGTCACAATGATACGTAGAGAAAGGATGTAACCCGCGGTACTTCGTCCCATGGCCAAATAGTGACCACAGACTATCAGGAACACACAAAAAGAATGCGTACTAGCCAGTGCAACTGACGTTACGCAATTGGTCTGAACTAGCTCATTCCAGAACGGAACTAACACACTTAGGATATACAGGAAAAATAAAGTTCCCACCCACTGTTCCATAATCGTTTCATGCTGGTGCCTCGCCGAAACGATGAAGAAAAACATACCAACACTTAGTGCCTGTACAACAAAAAAAAGATTCCAGAAAGAATGCCCGGATGCGCTAGCAATCACGAATGAAAGGTTCATGAACCAAATTTCAAAGCAATACGATAAATCGTAGTAAAACACCGCATCATTCTCACTGGATGTATATATTTCCACGTCCCATATAGTGTCCTGGTGTAGCTCTCCCTTGCTGCTCAATTTGACCCAGCCAAGCGTTGTAACTGACACCATCGCAGCAAAGGGCATAATCACCAAGAGATAGTCTATCTCCGTGCAGGAGCTTCTTTGGCTGTCTATGATTAATTGGCTCGTGCCGTTTACGATTCCATGGTGTTTTAGCACAAGCGCGGTTTCGTTGAGTTTCACCGAACATAGCAAGATTGTTGAACTGAAGTCGCCACGTCGCGAACGATTAATGATCTCAATAACGCAAATCAGTAAAGGCTGGAAGAAGCAGAACATGGCCAGTGTCTGTCGCGTAACGAGACTGCATAGGTGATGGGCCTCGTACCCGATACACTGCCGTCCACAGCATAGCGAACAGTTTTCTAGTAACCCACATATACTCTGCAGCAACTCCACAAAGTTCTTTGCAAACCATATAAACACCATAAAGAAAATAACGGCGATTACATAGCTATCCTGGAAATCAACCTGCATTACACCGCAGTCCCCGGAGCTTAAATCATATTACAAGTATGAAAATCAAAAATCTCCATTTTTGGAGGTAAATAACCGCTTAATACTTTTCTTGTCTGCATCAGAGAGGATTTCGGCGTCTGCCAGCGCCTTAATGTCAGCAGCGGAATGAACTTCGAGCCGTGTCTGTGGACTGATGCATATCTTCACTGATCCGATATCAACCCCAAAACTCACACAATAAGCCACCGTTGCGACATATTCCATAAACTGACACGTTGATAGAACGTTCAGATATTGATGGCGACTCATCTGTTCACCAGACGAGATCGTGTTTGACCCGCCAATATCCTGCAACCGGGGAACATCAAAAAAAGCATACACCGAGGAGACAAAGTCCTGGATAATGATCTGTAGTTCACGCCCGGCTTCAATGGTCGAAAGCTCCTGAACATTCATATTCGCGGGCAGGCAGTGAAAAAAGGCATTCTTACCCGCCTCATTGCCTTGAAATTGATCCCTGAGCCAATGCATCGTTGCGTCATTGACCGTGTGCAATGAGTGATTGTCCCTGCTTTTCATGCGCATCACACCAGTTGGACCATGTCCATGTTGTCCAGTCAATGTGTAACGCCGCATCTCGTCCAACAGCTGAATTCCCGAGGTCGTCTGGTCTTTCAGATCCACCGATTCTGTAATCGCTACGTGCTTTTCCGAATTCCACTTGTTGCACTCAGTCAGCACCTCAAACGTTTTTTCCATTCGTTCAAACTTAGTCAGTAAATGGTCAATTGGAGAGTGAACCGCAAGAGTCGACGTATTAAATAAAACCGGATCGCGCCAATTGACGACATGAATATCATTTTCGGATATAGGGCCATGAATCACTTCTATCTTATACCGGCACACACTATTGCCGTTGTCGTATTTGCGTCGTTTACTGTGGGCGCCATTGACTTCAATCGACCATGAAAAGCTTCCCATTGGCATCACGTATGGGAGGGGGACGCCATGGGGCTTGCGGATGTATATGGCACAGAAACCACAAATAAAGCATTGCTGCATGACGTTTTTCAAGAATATCCTGTAGTGAGAAACAAGAATACCGTTTAAGTTGCTATTGATTTTCCCGTTGTTCTCACTAAACTGCACATCATTCGCCAAAGCCGCATTCATAAGGCGTTTGAAACAAGCTTGCATATTGGGCTCGTTTGTCATGAAATTATTCAAATGATCAACGTGTGCCCCGTCAATCGCCATATGCGGTCGCATTTCATCTGACGCTAACGCCAATTTTATACCAAAATGGATGCAAGTGTCAAAAGATAAATATTTCAAATACACTACTGAAAACTGGTATATTAGGCCTATGGGGAGTTTGCGAATGAAGCCTGGGTTCGACGTATGTTTACATAACAAACGTCTGGACATGCAAATGAACCCTGATACACATAAGGGGGTTGAAAAGATTGAAACGGAACAGCCGACATCGCGATCCTACATGCGCAGTGTCATGACCGGCTGTAGTCGACTTTATAAATCACAGAACCAAATTTCTGGTACAACCTGGTTGGCTTACATACTCATCGTGACCACGGTGATACATATCGGCTTATTGATGTGGCATTTACCGCCAATCAGAATGGGGTCTGCAATCAGAAACTCAACGGTGATTGTCATCCCTTGCATTCTCGCGGTAGAAGCCAATATACTGACTCGTGCACACGTCATGATAGCTCACACGGCGGGCGTGTACGCACTCATATTTCACCCATCCCAAGACGATACCATGAGCACGTCATTCTACGTGGCCGCGTTTGTTATCGTTCTGACGCTTGCTCTCTGTAAACACCACGCCAATGAGCAATCCGACTCAAAAATTAAGTTTGGAATTCGGGATTTTATTCACGTCTTGTCAATCATGGCAGTCGTTCTCTTGATAATCTTAAAAACGGGCCAACTTATATCAGAGATTGCAGTGGATTTCTGTTTACTGGTAACCGTGGCACTAGTCTACACATCATCGTACACGCCGCTATGAAATGTCCTCGCTACTGGGCTCATAGCAATACTCATTCATGTCACGGCCTCGGTAGCTGTTTTCTTCTACATGGCGATGAATAAACGATAGCAACTGGTCTATGTTCTTGTTCGTGTCATTTTCAGCATCGGGTTCGTGTAGTTGTAGTCGGTAATTTATCAATTTGATGTAGTTGTTCATATTGGTTACGGCGCGCTGCTTCAAACTTTCCTCCGCTGTCTTACTGTCAACGCTGACAGAATTTAGCAGGGTTTGTAGATGTTTTGAAATCGACATTACAAACCAGTCACCTTTATTCTTATACGAATTAGATGTTTTTTTCTAATGAATGTTTCACGGAACCTTTATTTGGATAACGCAAAATCGCCCCAGGTCGCTCCAGATGTCCCCCTCCTTACACAACTCATTCATGTGAGCACGTTTATCTTCAAATTTCAATCCCCTGTTGGGTACCGCGATATTCACCCGATCGGGCTGGTCGACGGAGCCCAGATGCTCCGGATCCAACTTAGTTAAACTTTCAGGGGCCTGCATTATCCGCTTCCATTTCTCCTCACCGGGAGTGGCCCGACACCAATAGATTCTCTTACACATGTCAACAATTTCATCCTCCCTCGCAGTCAACTTCATATCTTCACGCTGCAACGTAAAGACAACACAATGCCAATTGGCGTGGAAAGACGCCGCTGGAAGGCGAAAACTTTTCTGCATCAGTTTGTCTAGATGCTTGCGTTCAGAATCGACCCCGGAACAGACCTTCATGTTCTTTTCGAACTTCGCCATTGCATCTTTCGTACACCCATAAACTTCACCGCCCGCCGTAAACAGATTCCTGACAAATTCTGTCTTGCTCAACACGAGATCCATATTCAGAGGATCTTTGTTATCATATTGCGTCTGTGTTGGACACGGCCTTGCATACTTAACACTCGTTTTTAACTCCTGATAATGCTTCGACAGAATAATATTTCTGTAATCACTCCGATCAACTTGGATCGTTTTTACGTTACCCTGGTTGTCAGTAAGTGACAGGTTTCCTTTTTGCCTCATTGCATTTAGCTGCGCTTGTTTTTTAACGCACAAAATCTGTGTAACCGCAGTATCCTCACCAATACGGTACTTGGGATCAAGTGTGGAAACCTCTATTTTTAGTCCCGGCATCTTTATATTTGACCCACGCGGCCCGTGGATAAAAATGGCATGACCACCCAATTTTCCTTGCGACAATGCATCGAACGTTTTTGCCTCACACTCTGACAACGTACACACTTCTGCAATCTTGAAATCTTGTTTGGATTCAGGAGAAGATGTGGGGTGGCTAGAAGCAGCAGTAGCCGTGGCAAATAAACCCATAGTTTTTGGTAATCCCTCGGCGAGCTTTTCACAAAGTGGATGTAGCCTGTCAACGTCCCCATACAGGTGCGATGCATTCTTTGCCATGGCAAACACAAACTGACGATAGTCTTTGTTCAAACACAGCCTTTGCGCGTCATAATTTGCACGAAGATCTTTATCAGCACCATCCTCACAATCGCCATCCAATACTAGATTATATTGCCACGCTTTTTGCTCCATCAAATCATAGCCCTCAAGATCTGACTGCTTTGAAATGGCTTCTCTACAGCTCACGTCCCTCACTTTTAGCATGCCTTGGATGTTATGGTCCTCGCCCGTTGGTTTTAAACAACACCGCGCTTCCAATGCCACACTCTTATTTGGTAAAACCTCAACTATAAACGACGGAGTGACCCTGTCGTCAAAGGTGTAATCCACACCCGCCACACACATTAAGTTCAATTCCCGCCGAAACATATCCACCACTTTCACTGGATCATTCCATAATTTCTGTCGATCCAATTTCGGCATATTGTTCAATTGCGCATCCACACGAATCAAGGCTTGAAGCACTTCGTGGGCGTAACAACAGGGATTGTTGGCAACGAATTCCCGTTGCAATGCTTCATACTGCGCAGGACACGCCAAATTAATTCCCTTAATGCCACTGACCGGAAATGATGGTCCTATTCCAGGTAAACCCTGCATCCTGGGGTCTTTACCAGAAGACATGCTCTTGATCAATGCCGCGTGCTCCATAGGCTGTTGCTGCCAATCTTTGTTTGCGAGTTTCCAATCAAATTCCCTACTTATCATGTGCTTCACCAGATCTGGATGATTATAAACCTCTGATGTCTTTGTGAAATTAAATCGAATTGTAGTTCCCCATTCAATTTCCGGATAACTGTCATCTGAAATGTTTTTTTCCTTGTTATTCAGAAGCCATTCAAATGGTAAACGCACGCTACCTGCCTGCTTCCAGTTAATGATGCCAAGGTTGCCAACTGGTTGATCTCTATGAATGATATCCCCACTACCATGTATATGCAAATCTATGCCCATGGATACATATTTTTTATCATCCATATCCACTGGAACCCTGATCTCGTCCACGTTCGCGATATGTATAATTTCGGAGTTCGTGGAGTAATTCTCCGTTGTATCCACAACTTTTGTTCGTTTGTACATATTTTTATGTCCATCGCAAGCGAATGGATGCATAAATGTTAACCTCGCTTTCATTGGCATGTACACTTTATTTCCCCCAACATTAACCAATTCTTCAATGGTTACCTTCATCGCCGGCAAATGAAGCTCTGTTTTTCCTGAGGGTGGTTTTGTCTCGTATTTCGGGGCTATTCCGACCTTCCAATCCAACGCTCGAGACATCATACCAGTTATCATCACGATGTTATATATCCATCGGATCCTCTTCGTTTTCCACCACCGTCTGCACTTGGAATGTTAATCGAGTAATTCGGACACACTGATTCACATACTCCAACCGATACCCGTCCGAAAGCGACGCACTTGCAGTACCTTCTCCATTCTTGTCCATATAACGAAGACATTCATTGCGAAACGTAATATAACTCGCAATTTGCAGTGCATGGCAGTGGGCTGAGGGGTCGGTCTTGAACAGGTGGCGAAGGTGGGCTTCCATCTGCATCAGATCCACGCGGTTGCGCATGGGAAGCACACAGATTTCTTGGGGGGAATATTGCATCATTACGCTTTGGACACGGCGTGATAAATATACATCGTAAAAAAAACAACGTATTCGTGTCGGAAGGCGCTTCCCAAAACTACCACTGGATATGCCCGCGTATTTAAGACAGCCCTAAGCACACCGCAACTGACATTCATATCACAGGAGTAACGTACTATATTTCCGCCAATATCTACATATACTGAAATCTGATCACGCTACTATTAGGCAAATAACTACCTATATTCTCACCTAAATGCGCGTCCTACACACATCTCTCTTGCTATATCGTAAACGCAACTCACGGAACACATGAGCAGATACTCAAGCGCCATCAAGGTACGTTGAGCTTTTCTGGTGAAACTGTTCTCGCAACAGGAAGGGTTCGATTCCCTGAAGCTACTATTCAAACATTTTTGTATGTTGTCTTTATTCAATCACCAGTCGGACCTTGAGGAGCGCCTTCTTCATCAGCAGCGCCACCCTGAGGGACACCATTGCCACCTTGAGCAGCCGCCCCATTGTTTGGCGCTGGATGCCAACCGAGTGCTCCCGGGTAATAATTCCCTGCAGCATCATAACCATTCGAGTTTATGTAAACGGGAGGATTGGTATCGGGTATGAGTTGATCATAAGCCCGGAACTCGTAATCAGAATCAGAATGATCCCATGAATTAACAGAAGACACATCTCCATCTGCACTACCTTCGGACCTGGAGAGAGCAGCTTCTTTGCTGTATACTGAACCCTCATGGTCACTATCGGAATCGTGCTGACTCCCGTCTACAACCTCCCGAATCCACACCGCACAATTGACGATGTGTGAGACATAAAGACTAAAACGAAGGTTCAGGTAGTCCGTTTCTGCATCATCTGCATCCTCGACCTCTTCCATCTCATCCGCCTTTTCATCATCTGCATCCTCGACCTCTTCCATCTCATCCGCCTGTTCATCATCTGCACCCTCGTCCTCTGGCACCTTATAATGTTGCATGTAAAAGCCAGTCGAGGGTACAGGAATACGCAGAAAGAGATTGGAAATTTCCTCGGGACCTTCCTCATCCTCGGGTAGCCCAATCACACCCCCTGAGACCTCAATTCCCACGGCTTGAAGACGACTCTTCATTGAGTTAATTTCCTCTTGCGTGATTTTGGTATTTTCCGCCTCATCCATCACGACTCTGGTGATCTCATCGATAGTAAAGACTAGGTCCTTATAACACACCCAGGTCTTTTCGTCACCTGTCACCCCATGTACAACTTCCAGTCTCCAGTCGTCAGCGCCATTTTCGCAGCGAACTTCAAAGTCGTCCTGGCGCTCAAACTTTCCACCATCTGAAACAGTGAGAACCCACTTCCTGGGGTCCTTCCTGTGCAGGGGTGTGAAAGGATTGATATACGTAGATGGCGCAGGCCCTTCTTTTGAAAGAGTGGGTCTATAACGCTCGGGGACTGCGTAGGGATTCCGATGACGCGGAGGAGGAGGGGGAGCGTACCGATTGCCCAGACTGCGTGAAGGTGAAAGAACCTTGTCTGGATTCTTACTTGGCTTCTTTGCAAAACTTGGTCCTCCGGGTCCACGTCTCATTGGCTGGTTCATAGGACCATTCCGGTCCCAATCATCTTTCGAGCTTTTTTCGTTGATTCGAGGCGAACCGTCCGGTACAACGAAATCCCGCGATTCTTTACCCGCTTTGTAAAGATCCTTCAAACGCATCAACTCTTTCTGCTGTTCGGCAGTAAGGGTGGAAAATATATTAAAATTTTCAAACGCGTCGATTTTGTCTTTGATTCCAGTCAAGTCATGAGTTTCCATACTATAGACATTCCCATAGAGAGCATCTAGTTCCAGTTCTTTTTCCTCGTCCGAATCAAGTTTTGGATTCAAGTCGTCGCTATCCGATCCGTCGCTCACATCATCCAATGCTTGTAGTTCCGAATCTTCATGACGGGCATCCAAGGCCGTTTGTAAGGCTAAAGCTGAGCCTCGAAGATTCTCTTGTAAATTCAAAACAGCCCCGACAGCGCGGAGCCCAAGAGCGGTAATTGCAGCCCCGAATGACCCAAAAGGGTTAATGTTCGGGGGAGCTGCCGCTCCCGAACCCAAACCTTGGTTTGCGTCGACTACCATTTCTGCGGCGTTAGCCACCACAGACCGCCTGCCTTCCAGAGCCTCGGGATTGTGAACTTGTGCACCATTGCACTTATCACATCTAGCTCCCGCTGCCATCAATTTGGCACACCCTGGGCAATCCTCACGATCGACTCGCGATGCCAATCCCCAACGCGATGAAGGCGGAGGGGGAGGCGGAAGCACATGAGACGGCGTAACAAGAGACAGCTCCTGACCCGCCCATTGAGGCCTTTCGGCTTCCTTCTGCGGATCGTATGCTGTTTCCTTTGTTGGCCTCCTCTGGCGCTTACCCTTAACCATATTCCTCTCATCAAGACCCGTAAGCTTGGTGTCGCGTTTGGGTCCCATTGTAATAGAAAAAAGTGGGCCGGTTCACAAATGCGTGTCGGCCACCCGTTACTGAGATCATCTTATATACCCAACTTGTAACATTCACGCTCAGTAACAAATAAAAGAATCATTCAAGCAGCAACAATATGAGTTTCGGAAGCATCGTTGTAGCGATGCTGCTGATAGTGGCAAGCACCAGTGCAAACCACTTTCCCTTTATTACACGCTCCTTTCATAACTCATCCATATCATCCCACGAACCCCGAGTGAACGTCTCCCACACACCAAAAGTTCATCTTCGCATTGCGCGGACCAATAGTACTCTACTTCCCGGGTCGAGGGATGACGCTTTCCTATGGTATGGATAGCATCCTTTCAATCAGATCCGCCAGCAATATAGGCAGAAACGGCATACAGAGACTTAACAGCAACACATACGGCGAGAAGTCGATGTACACAGTGTTCAATCTCTGATCGTACATCTGAATGCCATCCTGCACCCTGTCATCGCAGTGAAACGCGTCTGTAGATCTACACGGGCGCAGAGTGCATTCAGTCATTTTCCGAGAGTTTGAGATATTTGCACGTGGTTAAGATCAATATGAGTACGGAGAATATTTCATGATCCTCCAAATGATGTCTACCGCAATCCAAGTAACAATTATCAAACACGTGGCTCTGGTTATCAGGACGTCGGTGTACTTAGGTTCTATGCGTTGCTGCGTCTGAATGGAAGGATACATCGACGCTTGCGTGTGGAAAACGGGATAACCCATGGTGGGTGCTGGTTCATCAGCCATGTATTCTCTCAACAAGAGCAAAGTTTAATAATAAATCATGACGATTTACGCGTTCCGAAACATGGTGTCAAATTTTGCACGATCACTATCCGTCGAGAAGCAAAGAGTGAAGCAAGATCCGCCTTGAACGCGGAACCATAAGAGTGAGCGAAACATTGTGTCGTGGGAATGCAAACGCTGCATGCACCACGCAAAACATGCGTCCGGCAATGAGATTGAGATACTTGGTTCGACCCAGCCACCCACGGGTTTCAGGGTAAAAACGAAGCCCTGATTCTGCTTGCTCCGATGTACACTTAAGAATCCCTCGACGTCGCCCGTGTCGGGCCGCTGCAACGTAACCCACACGTGGAGTGGAACTGATAGAAGCGATTGGATCAAATTCTTCTCTCGCGTCTCAATTTCGTTGATGTACACATGCAGCTTTTCAATGTACGCACTCAACTGAATGTTCTGGTCCTGCACACGATACCGCATATCTTCCTCCATCCATTTCTCCGATATGACAGGTACGGTCTCGATCGATTCACCGTCCATGCAGCCAAAGGCATCCCATGAATCCATCGCGCTTCGTTCCGTTCCAAATCCCTCCAAACAAAGTCTTAACCATTTTTTTTTATTTTGGACCATAGGGTCCTAATTTGAGACACCCATCCAAAAATGACCGAGAACAACGCATCCCGTACCGCGCTGGAGACCGTGTTGGATGCTTCTTTCTGGCAGACCCTGAAGCTCATTTCAGACGATACGGATCTCTGGCCATCTTTGTTAAGCTCTCCGGATACACCCGAATCGTACAGCATTGACCAGAAAACTTGCATCAAGTGTACGCGTCAGCAGCATGCCCAGCGTGGTATGGACCTGTACGCGTTTCATCTCAAGCTCAAGACCGACATGGCAAAGCTCACACCCAACGAAGCCACTGAATACATCAAGATCATTCACACCAACCTCCATCCCAAGGCAAGAATGGCTTACATCTACGCTTCAACCAAATCCAGACTGAAGACAGAGGACTGGGACGCCAAGTACAAAGCAATATTTGACATGAACAAGAACATCTACCCTGCAGTAGTTGGCGAGGCCATCATCGCGGCCCACCACAGCCTGCTCAGAGTGTATCCTGCACCTGGCACTGAACTACAGAGTCAATGACCGGCTTGTAATCAAACTTTCGGGTACTGGTAAAGTTTTGCACCGCAGTGGCTGTGGTATGTGTCCATACAGGCACAATGCTTTTCCAGCATTGTTGGATGATGCTGGCATGCTGAAACGAACACACGTACAGCTGCAGAATCTGCGCCAGACTCAGGTTATTTCGGGTGTACTGGTTGAAGCCAGACAGACACGTCGACCGGAAATCCAAGAGATCGTTCACGTTATGATGATACACTCGCAGGCTCTTGATCACGGTAATGACCGCGTTGGCGTCAATACTCTGTACCTTCACGTCCTGCATGCGGGACAACATGTTGTCTGTGAAATGCACCGCATAACTGTCTTTGGGGATCTTGTCAACCTGAACATGAATAAAGTACAGCAGCAGCTGCAGATGACGACTCATGGTTACAGTGAACTTTTGCTGTCCCAACCACGTGTCAAAGGATTCCTGGTACTCACTGTGCGTGTTATTAACGGACTCCTTTGTCACATACCGCATCTGCAGCCTTGTTTTCTTAGGGACGGCAGCCTGCGCAGCAGACATTTTTTCCTCCCTGGTCAGCACAGCCTTCATGTCCGCAAAAAAGTTTTGCCTGGTTATCATACATGGAATAATCTGAAGCATATTCAGCAAGCTTTCATCCTCGTCCACGGACACATCCATAAAGTTGTTGGTCATCCGCAGACAGCGAAACTCAAGATCTCTGCACGATTCACCCTCCCCCACCAAAAGACGCTCCACCATTTTGGTCGCGGAAAGTTTGTGCGGGGCCATGTACGCAAACACCGTCATCATGCGCTCTATCGTGGCAGGGTAAACCAACTCCAGACCGCCAACCTTCCAGCTCGTGCGTAATCGCAATATGACAGATTCCCGCGATAGAGCATCGGCAAACTGCGCATCAATCGCGGGATTCAGATAGTTCAAGATCAACATCCAGTCGGACATGGCACAAAACACATCGTTCAGGTCCATTTCGCCTTCATCCAAAGCACGCCAGTCAACGTGGATTTGCTTGACGCTTTTACAGCAGGGATGCGACAGGAATCCTCCCAGCAGCCGCTTTTTATCTTTTATTTTACTGAACAAAAGCAGAGCCACGTGAATACTCTTGGGATGTAGGGGGTCGACATTCAGCTTCCGACAGAGCATTGCAAATTTGAGAAGCGTTCGCCTGTGAAGTTCTTGCTTGATATTCTCGTCATTTTGCGCTTGCCTCTTTGGTTGCCCCCTCTCGCTGCGCAGAGACAGTTGCTTTAACTTATCAATGTTCATTTCAAACATGTCAGCCATTAGAAACCAACCCAACCAACGTTGTATATATGGATGGCAGTGGCAATGCGCATATGGATGCAAAATCAACGAGCCCAAGTCTCGGCACTTTAGGCAAAGGTGTTCTAACGGGTGTAACAATCGCGGCAGTACCAGGCATAATATTGGGACTCGTCATCGGAAGTGAAATCAATGCCACTTACATTTATTTAATGGCGACTACACTCATATCTCTCACCCTACTAACTTTCATTCACAATAAATAAACATTTCATGCAATTGGCCATGAAATTTGGCTCGCCACCGCTTTCAAATACACGCCAGCGTCGTAGTACCCGATATCATAGCCATCCAGATCTCTTTGTTGCAGGAACCTGCAGACAATAATCAAGACCATCAAATTCAGAAGCGAAAACAACCAACCGTCCATGGTCATATACAAGTTTCGCTTCGATTTACCACCAGTGCTGTTGGCTTTCCAGAACTGTCCGTAAAAGGTTAAATTGGCAAATAATTTATAGACTTGAACGGCAATAAAATACACAAGATATGTCGTCTTCACAAGCCCAATGTACTCACGCCGTTTCGACTTCTCGGGGTCGCCAATCGTAAAGACCCCTGAGTCATCATATCCCGATTTTCCAAAACTCCAGTTCGCGGTCCAGAATACCACCGCAAGGGTCGTAATCTGCACAACCATGGATATGAGCACAACCAAGGGAACTCCATATGAGAGAGATGCATTTTTGTTTACTCCATTCTTTTCTTGAATCTGTCCAAACAAATATTTGAGTTCCATAAGACGCTTGGTGAAAAGCTCAATCAATCCAATAAAGAAGAAGCCAACCAGAACAACGGTCAGTT
>MDSX01064090.1_pt1 | contig 17758 bp, 19 predicted proteins | sample 811141 | NCBI WGS metagenome assembly MDSX01 (sample SAMN05326642, study PRJNA326480) | marine metagenome | isolation source: seawater | place: Atlantic Ocean: South East | collected 2010 | reverse complement strand
TTCACTAGCTTTAAGATGTGAACGCATATTTGAATTCCAGTGCATCTCAAGCGAAGCGGTATCTTTTTTTGATTTTACATCCATCCAGCTTTCTATAAAACCAGCATATATATGTTTTCCATCCATTTTTACAACACTTGTCTGCAAAGGAATTTTAATGTTTTTACCTACCGATGAAATAATTCCATTTCTTATTAAAACGGTACCGTTAAATATAGTTTTTCCTGGTTCGGTATGAATCGTTGCACCTGTCAGCGCCCAAGCTCTTGGAGGGTTTCGGTGAAGTGATTCTGCTGGACCTACCTGCGCAAGAGATATGCTTAACAAGTATATCGAAATAAAAACTTTTTTAATCATAAAATTTTCCGTTAAATATTTGATTTTTTTAAATGCGTTGTTGTAATTATTTGTGTTAAGTATTCATAGGCGCTATCAACATCATTACAAAATTTGAAATAGTTAATATCTGTTTCTGATATAACACCTTTTTCAATCATATATTCCCAGTTAACAATTTTTTTCCAAAATTCTTCATCGTAAAGAACAATGGGAATTTCTTTTCTTAGTTTCCTCGTTTGAATCAAGGTTAATGCCTCCATAACTTCATCCAATGTCCCGAAGCCACCTGGCCAAACTACCATGGCTTTTGCTTTATAAAGGAACCAGAATTTTCGCATAAAAAAGTAGTGAAAATTAATTTCAAGGTCATCAGAAATCCATTCATTCCCAGTCTGTTCAAAAGGCAATGTTATTGATAAGCCGACTGTAGAGCCCTTTGCTTTTTGCGCACCTTTGTTTGCAGCCTCCATTATCCCTGGCCCGCCACCTGAGGTAACAACAAATCTTTTTTTACCACCTTTTATTTTGTTGCTCCATTTAGTCATTTTATAGGACAGATCACATGCGTCTTCATAATATTTACTCATTGCAAGATTGGCCTCTAAAACCTTTAAATCAGCTTGGGATATATTTTTCGAAGCACTTTTGAGTTCTTGCTGAGCATCTTTTCTTGATTTAATTCTTGCTGATCCAAAAAAAACAAGAAAATCTTGAATATTATTTCTTTCAAATCTTTGAAGGGGGCCATAATACTCTGAAAGAATCCTTACTGACCTTGCATCAGGGCTTCCTAAAAATTTAGAATTATAATAAAACCTGTCTTTGTTCTCTTTACTCATCTTGCCTCTTATGTTTGCACCTAAATTAGTTTATGTTAATTAAAAAAAAATAGAGAAATAACATTCAGAGTTGAATTCCTTTTCAACTAACACTAATTTGATAATATCAAAATGACTTCAAAACTCAAATTATCTCCATCTATTCTTTCAGCAGATTTTTCAAATCTTCAGCTAGCATTAGATCAATGCGCTGCTGGTGGGGCACATTGGATACATATTGACGTAATGGACAACCAGTTCGTACCAAACTTAACTATTGGCCCTCCTGTTGTAAAGTCGTTAAGAAGTAAGACTCAAAAATTTTTAGATGTACATATGATGGTTATTGACCCTGAAAAGCTAGTTGAGCCTTTCGCTAAGGCTGGCGCCGACATGATAACCTTTCATATAGAAGCAACAGATAATCCATTGAGTATAATTGATCTTATTAAGTCTACTGGTAGTAAAGTTGGAATCTCATTAAAACCATCTACTCCTATTTCTGAAGTAGAACCTTTTTTTGATAAAATTGATTTAATTTTAGTTATGAGTGTAGAGCCAGGATTTGGAGGTCAGGGGTATATTGATACTTCAACTGATAGAATAAAAGAAATAAAACAAAAGCTTATAGAACAGTGTCTTCAAGATCGCGTATTAATTGAGGTTGATGGAGGCATAAAACTCCATAATGCAAAAAAGGTAATTAAAGCCGGAGCTGATGTCTTGGTAGCAGGATCTGCTATTTTTGGTACAGATGATCCCGCTAAAACTATTAAAGAGTTTTACAAAATTTAGTATTATAAATTGAGAACCTTTAAAGACATAGACACATTCTCTGAATGGGATGATGATGAAAAAAATCAATTTTCATTAGCCGTCACAAAAGGTTTAATTATAGACATGGTCCGTAAGGCTAATTCTGGTCACAGTGGCGGACCAATGTCATCCGCAGATTTTACTCAAATACTCTTTACAGAATATCTCAAGTTTGACCCAAGCAATGCTGATTGGCTTGACAGGGATAGATTTGTTCTTTCAGCGGGTCATGAATCGGCATTGATCTATGCTATTCTTTATCAAATTGGTTGGTTGAATAAAGATGATATTGAAAACTTTCGCCAATTGCACAGTAAGACTCCTGGGCACCCTGAAGTTGAAGTTCCTGGAATTGAAGCCACTACAGGTCCACTGGGACAGGGTTTAGCTATGGCTGTTGGTATGGCAACTGCAGAATCTATGTTGCGGGCAAATATAAAAGAACGATTTCCATCATTTGATGGAGTCTTAAATCATTATACTTACGTAGTTGCAGGTGATGGCGATTTCCAAGAACCTGTGGCTTTAGGCTCAGGTTCTATGGCGGGACACTGGAGCTTGTCTAAGTTAATAGTCTATTACGATTCTAATAATGCTCAAATTTCAGGTAAAGTTGATAGATCTGATTCAACAAACTATGCTGATGTTTTTGAGGGATTTGGTTGGCATGTACAAGAAATAGATGGACATAGTCATAGCAAAATAAGACAGGCAATAGAAAAAGCGCAAGTTGTTGATAGACCAAGTTTAATTATTGGTACGACAATCATGGCGAAAGGAGCTGCAAATGTTGAAGGAGATCATGAAACGCATGGCGCACCGTTAGATTATGATGAAATCAAGCAGACTAAAGAGAAGCTGGGTTTACCCTTGGAGGAATTTTATTTGCCCGATCAAGTTAGAAAACATTTTCAAGAACGATTTCCTGTGTTAGTTGAAATGGCAAAAGATTGGGAATCCAATATTAAAAAAGCAAAATTAAATCAAGATTTTAGCAATTTTTGGAAAGTATCATTTGAAAATTCAGATTTGGATTTGAATTGCCCTACTTTCGAGGAAGGCTCTAAAGTAGCTACTCGAAAAGCATTTGGTTCTGTTCTAGATAAATTTGCTGAACAAGTTCCAAATATTATAGGTGGTTCTGCTGACCTAGAACCATCAAACTATACTGGTAATTTTGCTGAGAAGTATGGCGATTTCTCAAAAGAAAATAGATTTGGACGAAACTTAGCTTTTGGAGTCAGGGAGTTCCCAATGGCAGCTGCTATGAATGGCATTGCTCTTCATGGTGGTTATATACCATTTGGGGGAACTTTTTTAGTTTTTGCTGATTATGAACGTCCAGCACTGCGATTAGCGTCTATTCAAAAATGTAACGTTATACATGAGTTTACCCATGATTCATTTTGGGTTGGAGAAGATGGACCCACCCATCAGCCGATAGAGCAAGCAATGTCTTTGAGAGCAATCCCAGGTTTTAATGTTTACAGGCCAGCTGACGCTAAAGAAACTGCCGCTTCGTTCAAACTAGCAATTAATTCTAAAAATGGTCCCAGCGCATTACTACTTACAAGGCAGGGCGTTCCTGTCCTACGGCACGCTATGGAGCAGATAGCTGATGGTGTGGGAAAGGGTGCGTACGCAGTAATTGAAGAGGAAAATCCAGAGTTGGTTTTTCTTGCAACCGGCTCTGAAGTTAGTTTAGCAATAGACGTAGCTGGGAATATGTCTGATAAGAGGATCCGTGTAGTTAGTATGCCATGTTGGGAAATTTTTGAAAATCAATCTTCTGATTACAAGCACTCTATCATACCCCAAAGAGGAGCTATGAAAATTTCTTTTGAAGCCGGCATAACTTTAGGCTGGGAGAGGTACATTGGAAGCAATGGAATTTCAATTGGAATAGACCACTTTGGCGCATCAGCTCCTGGTAAGGACCTTGCAGAAGAATTTGGATTTACTACAGAGAAGATTGAAACTAAAATTAGAAAACACCTAAAAAATTTATTATGATGATTCATCTAGCAACAGATCATGCTGGTTTAGAGATAAAAAATTTACTTAAAAATTATTTAATTAAAAAGAATCATCATGTTGAGGATCATGGAGCGTATGAATATGATGCACTTGATGATTATCCAGATTTTATTTTTCCTTGTGCAATAGCAGTTGCTGAAGATACAGAAAGTAAAGGAATTATCCTCGGTGGGTCTGGGCAAGGAGAAGCAATGGCGGCTAATAGAATTAAAGGGGTGAGAGCTGCTGTTTTTTATAATGGTCCAGATGAAATTATTAAGCTCTCTAGAGAGCATAATAATGCAAATATTTTATCTCTAGGGGCACGCTTTATGGATGAGTCAGAAATTTATCGAGTAATTGAAATTTGGCTTAATGAACCATTTGAAGGAGGTCGACACGTACGAAGAATAGAAAAATTAGATGACTAATTTTTATCAAAATTATTCTGCAAATATTTAATGTTTGGTCCTTCAAATCAAATATTAAATAATTTACTATTTTGGGTTTCTAGGAAAAAGTGGTTGATAGCCACTTTTTTTATAAGTATTTCAATTTTTTACCTTCCAACTCCGGAAGGCCTTACAGCAGAGGGACATCGAACTCTAATTATTGTGGTAACTGCCCTTATCTTAATTATTTCTGAATCAATTCCAATACCTGCAGTAGCTCTGTTAATTCTCATCATGGAGGTTGTTTTAGGTATAGACACACCCAATGGCGTTGCATCAGCTTTTATGAGTGATGCGGTATTTTTCATCATGGGATCTTTAATGCTTGCAGTCGCCATTGTTCATCAAGGACTGGACAGGCATTTAGCGTTAATGATTGTGACTTTAACAGGTAATAAAACATGGAGAATTTCCTTAGGTTTTGTTGGGATTTCTGCAATTATGTCTTCGTTTATTGGAGAACATACTGTTGCAGCTATGATGCTTCCAGTCGCTTTGTCGCTATTAAAAAATTCTGGAGTTAGTATCAATAGTTCAACAAAAATTTCCACACTGTTGCTCTTTTCTATAGCTTATGGGTGCGCTTTGGGATCAATTGGAACTCCTTCTGGTGGTGGAAGAAATGCGATTATGATTGGCTATTTTGCAGAATTTGGATTAGCAGATATTTCGTATTTAGATTGGATGAAATATGCATACCCTATGCTTTTAATAGAAATACCTCTAGCCTCAACAATATTATGGTATACTTTTACCCCCGAAAAGACAATAATGGATTCAGCTGTTCGCAAGCTTAAAGTTGACGTTGCTAAAAGCGGCCCGCTCAATAGCAACCAAAAGCTCTCTGTGTTAGTTTTCTTTTTTGTTTTTATTGGCTGGGTTTTTTTGAGCCCAAGAATTGGTCTTGGAATAGTTGCACTATCTGGAGTTTTCTTATATTTAACCTTTAGGCTTATTGAATGGAATGACATTGCAGCTAGAATGAATTGGGGGATAGTCATCCTTTTTGGTTCAGTAATATCGCTTGGAATTCAAATGAAAGATACTGGTGCAGCAAATTGGCTGGCACAAAGTTTTTTAGATTTTTCACAATTTTATGTTTCAGATGTATCTCTCATTAGCTGGTTTTTTTCTGTTGTTCTTTGTTCAGTAATGACAAATTTACTTAGCAACGCTGCTACTGTAGCAGTTTTAGGCCCTATCGTGCTTGATCTTGGGGCAGATCCTATAATCATGGGAATGGCAACATCGGTAGCATCTGCATTTGCATATTTGACAATTGTTGCTTCACCGACGTGTATGATAATTCACTCAACGGGCTTAGTTAAATCAAAAGATTATTTTAAAGCTGGATGGAAATTATTTATCGTTTCGATTGTTTTATTATTTTTAATCTCTTTCCTATATTGGCCTACACTATCATGAAGATTTTAATCGCAATCAGCAGTAAAAAGTATTCTTCTCAAACGCTTGAGGTCGGAATGAGTGTTGCTAAAGCATTTAATGCAAAACCTGTCATAGTTGATGTTGGTAATAAAATAAACCAATTTAGTTTGAAAGAAGTTGGTATAGCTCAAGAAAGAATGGAGTCTTGGAATCTTGATAGGCCTGGAGTTGACGTACTTGAGTGGGCATTTGACTTTTTATCTGAAAATAAACTTATCGAAAAAAATGATATTGATTCTGGATTTCCAAAAAATACTTTGATAGAGCGAGGTGGAAGACGCTCTGAGGTTTATCTTAAAGGAACAGTATGCGATGATGTGAGTCTTATCTTAAGAAATGGAGAAATAATCGAAGAGCTAATAAGCGAAGTCCAGAAAGAGCTTTATGATGTAACTTTTATTGGAAAAAGCAAAAATTCAAAAAAAGATTATGAGCTTTCCCAATATATTGATAGCTCTATTTTTATTGTAAATAACTATAAGCTAAATAGAAACTATAAAATTCTTTTAATAATTTATGAATCTCCAAATACTAAAAAATCTATTAAATATAGCATTAGAATAGCGCAAGCATTTAACATTGGCATTGAAATAATTACGATAAGTAAAGATGTTGAATCAATAGATAGTTTTAAGAAAATAAGAGAGTGGTCTTCTAAATTTTTACGAAGAAACAAGATAAGTTTTACTGATTCAATTGAAGTTGGCAATCCTGTTGAAATAATAAATAATAAAGCAGATAGGGATCATATTTTGATTATGAGCTCGGAATCAAATAATCCTCTTAAAACATTTTTTAAAGGCAATACGCCTTTAAAAATATTAAAAAATACTCAATCCTCGGTTTTGATTGTAAAATAAAATTTAAAGGAGTTCAAAATGGCTAACAAAGTAAATAATAAAAAAGCAAGCGATGATCAGTTTAATAGAGCAGCAGATTTAATAGGTCTTGATGAAAAAATAAGACTATCATTAAATGTGCCGGATAGAGAATTAATGGTAGAAGTTCCTCTGAGAAAAGATGATGGTTCTTTAGAGAGCTATAAAGGCTATCGGGTACAGCATAATAATTCAAGAGGCCCTTTTAAAGGTGGTATTAGATACCATCACGAGGTTGATCTGGACGAGGTTCGATCTCTTGCAGCCTTAATGACATGGAAAACTGCTCTTGTTGACATACCTTACGGTGGAGGTAAGGGAGGTATATCAGTTGATCCGTCTAAATTATCAAATCTTGAATTAGAGAGACTTTCAAGACGCTTTTTTAGAGCAATAAATCCAATTATTGGCGTAAACAGAGATATTCCAGCACCCGATGTTAATACAAACCCGCAAATAATGGCTTGGTTTATGGATGAATATGGTATGATAAATGGTCATACACCTGGAATCGTCACTGGCAAACCCATTGAGCTTGGAGGATCTTTAGGAAGAAACGAAGCAACCGGCAGAGGTACTGCAATCATTGCACGCGAAACAGCAAAACTTTTAAATATGAATTTAGATGGTGCAAAAATTGTAATTCAGGGCTTTGGCAATGTAGGGTCTTTTGCGGGAAATTTTCTAAATGAAATGGGTTCAAAAATTATAGCTGTTAGCGATGTGAATGGTGGATTGTTCGACCCTGAGGGTCTTGATATTCCCTCACTTTTAAAGCACAATGCAGAAAATAGAACTATTAAAGGTTTTTCTCAAGGAAAGGCAGTTTCAAATGATGAAATATTGAATATAGATTGCGATTTTCTCATCCCCGCTGCACTTGGAGGCGTTATTCACAAAATGAATGTTGATAAGCTAAATTGCAAAGTGATTATTGAAGCAGCAAATGGACCCGTTACTCCGCCAGCAGATGACATTTTATTTAAAAAAGGCATTCATGTTATTCCTGATATTTTAACAAACGCTGGAGGTGTTACCGTATCCTACTTTGAATGGGTACAGAATCTTCAACAATTTCAGTGGTCAGAAGAAGAAGTAAATAAGAAGTTGGAAGATAAAATGGTAGCAGCTTTCAACGAAGTAAGCACTATGATGAAATCAAAAAACACCTCTATGAGAATGGCGGCTTTTGCAGTTGCAATTGATAGAGTCGCAAAAAGCTTTCAATTAAGAGGAGTTTAAGCTTTATTTTCTCGCGCTTTTTTAAAGCTTTTTATAAAACCAATCATAGCAAATATAGTTGTAAGAAGCATTAATGAAACTCGAAATATAGCTCCAAGATCCCCACGTTGAAATGCGCCACTTAAAGGCATTATTAAGCCAAATAAAATGATTAAAGTTAGTAGCACTGCAATGTGAGCAATTATTTTATTGTCTTTCTTGACGCCCGGATTCATTATCGCAATCGCAACGCCAAAAATAATAGGTATTAATGCTGTTGTTGATGGAGTATCTGACATGATATAGCCATATCCACCAATCACTATTAATGAAATTGAATTTATTAAACTGAGTTGATAAGATTTTAAATTTGTCATAATCTAGCTTAGCTTTCCTATAATTTTAGATGGAGGGAGTAGGCCGAAAGACCTACTATCTGAACTTTCAAAAATTTTCACGTTATCTCCTTGAACAAAAAAACAACCGTCAATAATTTTTTTTACTCTTTTAATCATTTTAAGATTTTTTATGTAAGGATGTTTGCATAGCACCACATCGTCAACCAAAATATGACTTACATCAATAATTGGCTTAAAATATAAAAGATCACCATCTTTTATTGATGGCTCCATGCTATTGCCAATAGCATTTACTGCTGTCATTGATTTTTTATCCTGCTGTAATCCAGGGCACATCTTTATTTTTAGTAGACCAAAAAATGTCGTGAATCTCTTTTAACATTTGCATCAACTCTTCAGCATGATCAACAGAAACTTCTGTCTTGCAAGAGCTACACATTTTTGATGCATTCCAAAAAAGATCATGTAGATTTGGATATTGTTCTAAATGATTAGGTTTAAAGTAATCAGTCCACAAAACTAGGAGCTCTCTCTTGCATTCTTGAGCTTGATCTTCTTTTACGGATGCATATCTAGACATTGTGTTTAAATATGATGCCATTGCTTGGGAGTTATTTGTTTCCGGACATTCTAGTGACAGCATTTTTTTTGTCATCGAGAGAACAGCTTCTCCCGCAATTCTAGCGCTTGCAGGATCATAAATTCCGCATGGTCCATCACAATGCGCATAAGCTTTAATCGTTTTCATTTTTACCTTTTATTTTTATAGTTCTTAATCATTTATAAAATCTTAGATATATACTTCTTCATTGATACCAATTTAACATTTTTAATCTATAATTTGACAGCATGTTTTTATTTTCAAAATTTGCATTGAACAAAAGTCGACTTGTAAAAATTAATGGAAAAAATAATAGTAATGATTACTATTTATTTTTTAATATTTAATATGCGTTATAGTCATCAGCGTGAAATTATAATGAATATAATCTATAGCACTAAAAGCCATCCAAATGCTGATTGGATTTACAAAAGAGCTAGAAAATTAATTCCCAATATCAGTTTAGGCACTATATACAGAAATTTAAAGCTTCTTGAAAAAGATTGCCATATTGCAACAATTTTTGATGGCAGTGTTGCCAGATTCGATGCCAATATGGAAAAACATGACCATTTAAAATGTAAAGTATGTGGTAGTTTAACTGACCTGTCTCTTGATTATGATTTCAAATCAGTAGTGGAGAAAAAATTTAATTTTATAGCCGATGAAATTGATATGACAATCATCGGCACATGTTCAAAACACAAGTAAAAGGAAAAATATAATGGAAAACGGAAGTAAATGTCCTGTTGATCATGGATCAGACAGCCAGCATTCTCAAGGAATGCGTTCTAATTATCAATGGTGGCCTGATAATATAAATGTTGACATTTTACATCAACATGATAATAAATCAAATCCTATAAAAGGAGTTGATTATAGAGAAGAATTTAAAAAACTAGATTATGAAGCTCTCAAAAAAGATTTGCATGAATTAATGACAGACTCTCAGGATTGGTGGCCAGCAGATTACGGTCATTACGGCCCATTTTTTATAAGAATGACATGGCATGCGGCAGGCACTTATCGCACAACAGATGGAAGAGGTGGCGGTGGAACAGGTGCACAAAGATACGCACCTTTAAATAGTTGGCCAGATAATGGGAACCTAGACAAAGCAAGAAGATTGCTTTGGCCCATTAAAAAGAAATATGGAAATAAAATCAGCTGGGCGGATTTATTTATCTTAACAGGAAACGTAGCGATAGAATCTATGGGCGGCAAAGTTTTTGGGTTTGGAGGAGGAAGGCCAGATATTTGGGCGCCAGAAAAAGATATTTTTTGGGGTAAAGAAACCGAATGGCTAACTAATGAAAGATATACAGGTGAACGTGACCTAGACCAGCCTCTTGCTGCTGTTCAAATGGGATTAATATATGTAAATCCTCAAGGCCCTGACGGAAATCCTGATCCATTAAAAAGCGCTGTTGACATTAGGGAGACATTCAAAAGAATGGCGATGAATGATTATGAAACTGTAGCATTAACAGCTGGAGGTCATACGTTCGGCAAAGCTCATGGAGCCGCAAGTGAAGACCACAAAGGTCCCGAACCTGAGGCAGCGAATATAGAAGAAATGGGTTTTGGCTGGACAAGTGATTACGCTACTGGAGTAGGAAGTGATACAATAACCAGTGGTATTGAAGGGGCATGGACTGCTAACCCAACACAATGGGATAATGGTTATTTTGATTTATTGTTTAAGTATGACTACGAGCTTAAGAAAAGCCCTGCAGGTGCACACCAATGGCACCCAATTAATCCCACTGAGGATGATATGGCGCCAGATGCAGAGGATCCATCAAAAAAAGTCAATACAATTATGACTACAGCTGATATGGCGATGAAAATGGATCCCGAATACAAGAAAATATCTAAGCATTTTCATGAAAATCCTGAAGAATTTGCAGATGCTTTTGCTAGGGCTTGGTATAAGCTTCTTCATAGAGACATGGGGCCTAAAAAACGATATTTAGGTCCAGATGTACCTGAAGAAGAGTTAATATGGCAGGACCCTGTTCAGGACGGCAATACTGATTATAATGTTGAAACTGTTAAAGATCAGATTAAAGATAGCGAACTGTCCATTCAAGAGATGATCGAAACGGCATGGGCTAGCGCATCTACCTATCGACATACTGATATGAGAGGTGGCGCTAATGGAGCTAGAATTAGATTAGCTCCGCAAAAAGACTGGGAAGTGAATAAGCCTGAGCAGTTATCAAAAGTTTTAGGTGTTCTTGAGCCAATTGCTAATCAAAACAATGCATCCCTTGCTGATGTTATCGTTCTTGCAGGAAACGTAGGAATAGAATCCGCATCAGGCAAGTCTTTATCTTTTACTCCAGGAAGAGGTGATGCTAATCAGGAAGATACTGACGTTGAATCATTTGGTGTTTTAGAACCTATGTCTGATGGGTTTAGAAATTATCACCACAAAGATTTTTCTATTAATTCCGAAAATATGCTGCTAGACAAAGCGCATTTGCTAGAGCTTACAGCTCCAGAAATGACTGTTATTGTTGGCGGATTAAGGTCTTTAGGGATAGGTTTTGGTGATTCTAAAAACTTTACAAATAACCCCAACTTATTAACAAATGACTTTTTTGTTACGCTCTTAGACATGAATGTGAAATGGGAGCCTACTGGAAAAAACAGCTATAAAGGGTGTGAAAGGACAACTGGGGAAGAAGTTAGAAATGCTTCTCGTGCAGATTTAGTATTCGGTTCAAATTCACAACTACGTGCAATAGCTGAGGTTTATGCGCAAGACGATTCAAAAGAAAAGTTTGTTGATGATTTTGTCAAAGCTTGGGATAAAGTAATGAATTGTGATCGCTTTTAAAGGAAATCATTAATTTTTAATTAGAATAAATAAAAAATAAGGAGCATTTTGTGGAAAAGATAGGAATGTTTTGGGGAAGCACAACTGGCAACCAGGAGGAAGCAGCTAAATTTTTAACAGATTACATGGTGTCTGAGGGATTTGAAATAGATTCTTATGATATAAAATCAACGGACCCCTCAAAGATGTTAGATTATTCACAGTTGATCATTGGGTGTCCCACTTGGAATGTAGGAGAGCTTCAGGAAGATTGGGAAAAAGTTTTCGAGGCTTATAAAAAATTAGATTTTAAAGGAAAAACTGCAGCATTTTTTGGTTGTGGAGACCAAGTTGGTTATAGTGATAACTTCCTCGATGCTATCGGTTTTTTAGCTAAACCATTTATGGAAAATGGTGGAAATCTCGTTGGAAAATGGTCTACTGAGGGATATGAGTTTGATGCCTCAGAAGCTTTGGAGGGCGAAGAATTTCTTGGCTTAGGATTGGATAATGATAACCAGGAAGATGAGAGCGAAGAGCGTATGATTATTTGGGCTGAACTAATTCGTGATGAGTTTAAATAAACTTGTAGCACAACACTAAATTCACTACAAAACCTTTCCTTTTCAATATGCTGTAATATTTTGTAAATTCTATATTCGAGGTAATTATAAATTTATAGGATTGCAGTATTATGTCTAAATGGACAAAAGAACGCTTTGTAGAAGATTTGCGTAACAAATGCACTCGTGAAGTAGCAAAGATCAGTGAAAGAATTATTGAGTTTTCAGACACTCATGCAACAGAAGTTTCTTGGGGCAGGGGCGGAGATCACGGAACTTTTACATTTAGGGCTGACTCAGATGTAGGAATGTTACCTCTGTTTCACATGACCTCAGAGGGCCAGATGAACTTTCAAATCAATTTTATGCGAGAAAAAGATCTTCCCAAGCAGGTAATGAAAGATCTTATAGTTAAAATGGAAGCAAATTTTTTGAGAGATTATGACGCAGATTCTTACCCTGTCGATGCTTACGAAGAAATGGAGTATTTATTCCATACTTATTCGCAGGTTGATAAGTTTCTTGGCGCAATTGAGGGGTGCGTGTATCGCCTGAAGCAATAATTTTGGAAGGTTAGCTAGACCCCTAAATGTATTTTTAAGTTCAATATATTTACTAATCCATTTAATATTTTTTAATTGCTGCAGCATCAATAATCTAAATTAATAGATCCCGTATATTTAACATATTTTCGCTTATAATCAGAACTTATTTGATTTACGGATTGATAAAATTGAATACTAAATACTTAGCTTACCTTGCTGGTCACTTTATAAATCTGATCGCTCTGTTTTACATATACCAATAATTTTAAAATGAGTATTTTTCTTTATTCCATTTTAGTTCTCTTTTTTCTATTAATACTGCTAATGGCGATGGTTGCAAAATATTCAAATGAAGATGATGTGTTTTTAGATATGAGCACAGAAGAATGGACATGTCCAAATTGCGGCTTTGAGGTTCAAGTTGGCGATGATTGTATATACTGCGGTATTTCAAAAAAATGAAAAATAAAACCCTCTAACTAAATTGGTTTTAAATACTATATTTGAAACCAAAATTTTAGAGTATTATGAAAATAACATCAAAAGAATTAAACACCTTTAGCCGCGAACTGTACATTGATATGGCGTGGACAGATATTGAAAAAGACTTTGATAAGTTTACGGTAAATTTTTCTAAAAAGATAAAAATTCCGGGTTTTCGACCTGGTAAAGTTCCCAAAAAGATTTTAATTGATAGATTTCAACCTTCTATAGAAGCAGATTTTGTTGAAAATTCTGTAAATAAATATTATTCAACAGCCTTAGATCAAGAAGGAATAACTCCGGTAAATCAAGGCGCTGTAAGCGATATTGACTTCAAATTTGAAAGTCATTTTAAATTTAAGGTCTCATTTGAAGTAGAGCCAGAAATCTCACTTCCAAAGTTTAAGAAAAACTCGTTTAAAATTGATAAAACAGAATATATTTTTGATGATGTTGATGTAGATATGGCAATAGATGATGTGCGTATGAGAAACGCAGATATTCAAACCATTGAAGACGGTTCTCAGGTTGATGATTTTATAATATGCGACCTGCAAGAGTTAGATGTGTCTGGTGTTCCTGTAATTGGAGAAAAATTAGAGACTAAGTATATTAAGGTTGGTCAGGCTCCTTTCGATGGAGATAACAGTCAAAAGTTGTTAAACCTAAAGCCAGAAGATAAAGTTAAAATCAGCATTCCTAAGGGAGAAGAAAACGAGTTAGTAGATTACGATCTTTCGGTAAAAAACGTAGAAAGACAAGTCCTGCCAGAGCTTAATGATGATTTTGCGAAAATAGCTGATCCACAATCTAAAGATTTATCCGATTTCAAAGTAAGGGTTGGTCAGCAAATTAACGAAGCATATTCTCAAAAAGTAGAAGAGTCAGTTACCCAGCAACTGTGTGATGCGGTTATTAGTAAAGTTAATCCAGAATTTCCTCAGTCTATGGCAGATTCCTATCTAAATCATATGGTTGAAGATGTAATGAGCAGAAACCAAGGACAATTAGAAATAGAAAAAGTACGAGAAACGTATAAGCCGATTGCAGAACAAACCTTAAAATGGTATTTAATTCGAAAAGCGTTGGTAAGTGCACAATCTATAGATATATCAAAAGATGAAATAGATCGTTTTATTGAAGAGAAAAAAACAGAAAACCCTCAACAAGATAAAGAAATAGACAAATTTTACAAAAAACCCAGTAATCGCCAAAGGGTCGAGGACAATTTAATTGAAAAGAAAGTCTTAGCATATTTGACTGAATTTGCAAAAATTAAAGATGTTAAAGTTTACACAAAAGACCTACGAAACAAATCTGAGGTAAAATAGATTTATGAAAGAAAAACCGTTAAATCAACTAGTCCCAATGGTGGTTGAGCAAACCGGTGGATATGAAAGAGCGTATGACATTTATTCGCGACTTCTTAAAGAGCGTATAATTTTTTTAGGTACGCCTATTGATGATACTGTTGCATCTTTGATTATTGCGCAGATGCTTTTTTTAGAGGCAGATGATAGTGAGAAAGATATTTATCTGTATATTAATTCACCTGGTGGAATAATAACTTCTGGAATGGGAATTTTTGACACGATGAATTATATCAAGCCAGATGTTGCAACCATCTGTATGGGTCAAGCAGCAAGCATGGGTGCATTTTTACTTGCGGGAGGAACTAAAGGCAAAAGATCCGCTCTTCCAAATTCAAGAATAATGATTCATCAGCCTCTTGGCGGAGCTGAAGGGCAAGCATCCGATATTAAAATTTTATCAGACGAAATCTTACGATTAAGAGAAAAACTTAACTCTATTCTTTCAAAAAATACCAAACAAAGTCTCAAAAAAATCGAAAAAGATACAGATCGCAATTTTTTTATGAGCTCCGATGAGGCAAAAAAGTACGGACTAATTGACACAATACTTAACAAAAGAAAGTAATGAAGTCTTTAAAAGATTCTTCAGTTGATAAAATCAGTATTGAAAAAGAACAATCGGATAGTTCTTTCCATATTCGCCCTTCTGAAATTAAAAACTATCTCGACGAATACATTATAGGCCAAGACAGAGCAAAGCGCGCTTTAGCTGTTGCTGTTTATAACCATTATAAAAGAATTTTATCAGAGCATTCAAAAGATGATGTAAAGTTAGATAAGAGCAATATACTTATACTTGGTTCAACTGGTACTGGCAAAACGTTAATGGCGGAAACGCTTGCTAAGCGACTTGATGTTCCATTCGCAATAGCCGATGCAACAACCCTTACGGAAGCTGGATATGTTGGCGAGGATGTTGAAAATATCCTTGTGCGATTATTGCAAGTTGCAAACTATGATGTATATAAAGCCCAAGCGGGTATTGTGTATATAGATGAGATCGATAAAGTTGGTCGAAAAACTTCTAGTCCATCAATCACGCGCGATGTTTCTGGCGAAGGGGTGCAGCAAGCATTACTTAAAATCCTTGAGGGCACAAATGCCCAAATACCGCCCAAGGGTGGTCGAAAACATCCTGAGCAAAGCCTGATTTCAATAGACACCAAAAATATTTTATTCATATGCGGCGGTTCATTTGATGGACTTTCAAGTATTATAAGTAAAAGAATAAATTCAGCAGAAATTGGTTTTGGTAAATCTTTAAAAAATGCATCTATTGAGGAAGAGAATTTTGATAAAGTCTTACCTCAAGATCTCATACAATACGGCTTTATACCAGAGCTAATTGGTCGTTTACCAGTTATCTCATCGTTGAACACGTTAGATGAAAAAAGTCTCCTTAGGGTTCTAACTGAACCAAAAAATTCTTTGCTTAGGCAGTATAAAAAGCTATTTAAAATAGAGAATATTGATCTTGATTTTCACAAAGACGCTCTTAAGGAAATTGTCAATCTTGCCTTAAGATATAAATCTGGCGCCAGGGCATTGAGATCCGTAATGGAATCAATAATGCTCGACCTCATGTTTAATCTGCCCGAATTATCTGATTCTGGCGTTCATAAGATTATTATTTCAAGAAAATTTGTTATTGGTGAGAAAGAACCTATCATGCAAAAACGCAGAAAAACAGCTTAAGAGTTAATTTTTTGAATTACAAATATCGATTCAAGTATTTTTTTGCAGTGTTTTTTGTCCTAAATATCCTTTTTGGACAAAAAAGCTATTTGGACGTAAATGATATAAAAGAAGAATGGAAAGATTTTACTTCCTTTCAGCGACGAGAACTCATTGGCTATACAACTTTTCTGTATAATGAAGGTTTTTATGAAAGAGCGTTATTAGGATATTTTCAGTATCTTTATAAATATCCAAAAGACGAATTAGAGGTAGCAGCTTATTATCAAATCGCAAAATGCTACGAAATGTTAAATAATTGGGATTTAGCTAAAAATTACTATAATAGGATAATTCAAGAGAGCTTGCCAGGTAGCTCAAATTCAAATGCTGCAAAATATCAAATTCACTACGGTGATTTAATAAATGAAAAATATGATGAAATCATTAAAAATACAGCTAAAACCAGCGACCCTTATGAAATGATCTTTAGGGGATACGCGCACTTTGAGAATTTAGAATGGAAAGAATCAAAACAATCTTTCCAAGCTGCTGAAGCGGTATTTGATCATAATCATTATTCTAAATTAATTCAGGCTTGGTACAGAGCCATTAAATCAGCAGAAAATGCACCATTGAAAAAGAAAACACCTGCGCTTTTATCGTCCTTATTTCCAGGAGGTGGATTTGTATATCTAGATCAAAAAAAGAATGCTATTGGTTTAATATCATCTACAATTTTGCTTTATTCTGCAACTTTTTCAATTATATCTGAAAATAAAAACGGCGACATTCTCTTAGCGACTAACAGACAAAAAAACCTCCCTTTGGATAGCGGATTTGATTTAATAGAAAATAATCCATCTATTTCAGGAGATTATTTAATTCCGCAAAGCATGAGTACAGCAAAAAGAAGTATTTCAGCGATTGCAGCTCCCGTTACCCTCGCTCTTGGCTTACAGATAGCAAGCGGATGGAAATCCGTCAAAGATATCGATAATGCAAATAAAAAACTTGTTAAGAAATTTACAAAAAGAGTTAGGGCGAAACTTGCTATAAGTAGGTTTATGGATTACCCTTTCCCTGAATTTATTCTCAAATAAATAGTAATTATTTAATTATTTTAATTATTTTTAAAAAACCATTTGCTAACCCTCTATTTATTGATATAGTTTAGCTGGCTGTATTCGACAGCAAAAAAGTTTTTTGACAATTGGTATGCGTGGTCCAGTAAATGGATTTGAGCGTTACTTAAGAGTAACAAAGACAAAACAGAATCAAACAACAATGGAGAGTTTGATCCTGGCTCAGGACGAACGCTGGCGGCGTGCTTGATACATGCAAGTCAAG
>MDSX01092630.1_pt1 | contig 17767 bp, 14 predicted proteins | sample 811141 | NCBI WGS metagenome assembly MDSX01 (sample SAMN05326642, study PRJNA326480) | marine metagenome | isolation source: seawater | place: Atlantic Ocean: South East | collected 2010 | reverse complement strand
GGGGGGGGGGGGGGGGGGGGGGGGGGGGGGGGGGGGGGGGCTAAAAGGAACGCAGAACTCCGGGGAACTCGGATGGCTCCTGCGGCGCGGCACGCAGTCAGGCCACGGTACGCGGCGCCTGGCCTCGTTGTCCGCGGAGTCGGGGTCGTAGCCATATGCGCTAAAAAAAAAACCGCGCCACCCCGGTCCCCGGGGAAGCGGCGAGCTGGGAGAGGACCACCACAGCCAGCAGTTTTATTTAGCTGGATGATGATAGGTGGTCTAACTCACTAACTCGTTACCGGAAACATATTGTACGGCCGTAAATGCAATTATATGCCGTATCCATAGCTAGGCACCGCCGCCAAATTCGGCCGAGTTTCAGTGTCTCCTACGTTTGGATCTCTATTTGCGACTAGTTGCAGCATCGTGCATGGTTGAGTATAGAAATTCCCACTTACATCCCCGGATTCGCGTGAGATCATTAGCTTCGTTGTCGTGCGCAGGACAGTATTCAAGAGAAATGTGCGGCGTAGTCGGTGTCAAAAGAGATCATTGGCTCTGTGTTGCCGCTTCTCTTTGTATCAGCCTTTCCCTCGGCTATGTAGCAGCATTATTTGTCGGTCGAACAACAATCAAGTCTCTTGTGATCGAGAGCCCACCCCCGACAGAGCGCTCGCCAATTTCTGATGTGTTCCGAACTCCAGTAGACGGTAATTTTTATGAAATTCTCGATGAGCGACCACACATTGTCTTCGTACTAGCCGACGATCTTGGGTATAACGATGTTGGTTATGGGAGCCTTGACCTTCATGCCTGTACGCCAAATCTCGATGCCATGTGGCGTGATGGTGTGGAGTTGACGAGCCTATATGCAGCGCCTACTTGTACGCCATCGCGTGCCGCCCTACTCACAGCTCGGTATCCAACTACACTGGGGATGCAGCATTGGCAGCTCGAAGCGGCAGCACCGTACGGCCTCGATTCGAGCACTGCAACGCTAGGCGAGGTCTTCCAGCGTCAGGGATATGCGACGGTGTTTGTGGGCAAGTGGCATCTTGGGCATTTCTCTGAAGCAGTCCTGCCGACGCGCCGTGGCTTTGAGAAATTTTATGGCTTTTACACGGGCGGAGAAAATTATTTCACGCGCGTTTCAGAGGGAGCGTGTGCACCTGTAAACACATCTGTTCCACAAGTCTCCGAGGTTGGAGACATTGCCAAGGAGTGCTTTTGGGACGCAATCGACAACGAAGCACATGAAGATCTGCCTGCACCTGAAGAGTTACACGGCAAGAGTCACTCAACCTATGCTTTCGCCATGCGTGCCTCTGACCTGGTTGCCCGCCATGGAAGTTTTTCAGGAGGTGGCCTCGCCCAACCTATCCTCCTTGTCCTTGCTCTGCCCAACCCCCACGTCCCGCTTCTCGCACCAGCAGCTGTATTCAGAACACATGACGCTATACTTCGCCAGATCACCAATAATCAACGGCGCACGTTTGCTGCCCTAACTATCCTGTGGGACGAAGCTCTCGGGAATGTGTCAGCCGCCTGTAACACACATCTGCCTGCACGTCCAATACTCTGGGTGATTACTTCGGACAATGGTGCTGCGGTTGATGGAGGTGGGAGCAACTGGCCTCTGCGGGGTGGTAAAAAATATCTATATGAAGGTGGTGTCAAAGTTCGTGGTCTTGTATACTCAGCATCAAATATACTCATCCCGAGGGCACGACGCGGAGCATCGTACGATGGTCTCATGCATCTCGTTGACCTGCTTCCAACGCTATTACTTGGAGTGCTTGCTGCGAGTGATGATGCAGGTCACGGTCTCGTCGACATCGACGGTATTGATCATTGGACTTGCCTTCGTGATGGTCTTGGAAACGAGCCACGTGATGAAGTCCTTCTCAACATCGACTACCTGGACGCTGATCTTGAGTATCTTGGCTATCTCAGAGCTGCGATTATATCCTGCACAGGAACACATTCAAGTGGAGACTCGTTGGTAATCAATTCGGACGCCTCCTCGCTGCCTGATTTGCCTTTGACTGGAACTACGACATGTTTTAAGGGCCTTTATAATGTCGAGGAGGTAGTTGCCATATATATCCCGAGCTCCTACTGAATGGAATATCAGGTATTCTGGTACGCAACGCCGCAAGATCCATACACGACTATACTGCTGAAACCCAATCAGTTCGCTGCTATTATCGGCGTCCGACCGTGCTCCCCCCCCCTCGAATTGAATATCGAATTGTGAAGGTATCCGCCCTTTACAATCTCACTGCCGACCCCACTGAACGTGACGACGTTTCGGATGAACATCCTGATGTTTTCCAGGCACTCCACAGGCGTGTGATAACAAAGTACTGGGCTGGGATGGCCCGTGCCAGAGTTGTGGCGATAGATGATGCTGCCTTCACTGCATGGCGAAAAAATGGCAATTACGTTGGTCCCTGGACCAAGTCGAGCAAGCTGAGCTTCTGTAGTACCATGACCAGGTCTAGGCAGCTATATGAGGCAGAAATTGGCCTCGGCAACTGTTCCCTTCCACCATAAGGCCGGGAGTTAAGGCGGCAAATTGGGGGCTGTAAATTGACTTGGTAAGTTTCGAGCGCGGGTAGTTTCGGAGCTGCCCCCCAACTGCCAGGGTGCTTGCCCAAGGAGCCGCGCGCCCGGGCGGGCAGCGCGGTCCTTTTACGCGCGCGGACAACGCGCCCGCGGGAGGGGCCCAGCCCACGAGGATACCAGCCGTTGTTACCAAATGCAACTTTCCCTATATCTATTACATTCCAGGTAATATTTCTCTTGACCTCCTCAGGCTCCCTCCCTTTGACCTGGGACTTATAGTCCCGCCTTCTTTAGCCCAGTGAGGGCGCCCCCGGGCGCCAAGCTAGATAGGTAGCCTAACTACATAAGCCCCCAAGGGCCTGCCAAGGGCACGGGAAGGGATCCTGGGGTGGCCCTGTACCAGCGAGTGACATCTTTCGCCGGCGGGATATGCTAAACGCTGCTTCAACTTAGGCTTCAAATTCAAAATAGACATTCTCTCTATCTCTCTACTTACGCCCGTTCTAGGCCCCGGCTTGGACAGCAGCGAATCCCGGCCGCCCTGGGCGCTGGCGGTCAGGACAGAAACAAATCCGGGCATAGATCGAAGCTGCATGTAATTCTGCTATCTGTTACATCAATCGTGCTGGTACTCAAAGGAACAGCCGTCGAGAGAAAAATCAACGCCATTGAAAGTCACCTCGACAACCACCCTTAATTGATCTTGCACAGTATCATCGACACCCCCATCGAGTTCATTTCCTCGCTGCCCCTGTGGTGATGCCTGATGCTCGTGATGTTCGCCGGCCTCTGTCGATAGCTTGGGTGTGGTGAACTTGACTACACCACTACTACACACAGCGTCAACATGGGTGTATTCCGTTTCTCCCGATTCGACTCCAGTGTATGCCAGCTGCACCTTCAGAGAATCTGAATTAAAAAAGTGCGCGCCGTAGACGCTAACTTCCATCCCTGGTTTCACAACAGGAGCATCTTCCCAAGTGTCCCCACTCACGTTGAGATAATGGACCCTTGGTGTTGCATAGTAAGTGAAATTTGTTTTGCACATTTGACTGAAATTTTCGCCGTCTAACGCAAGGTACAGGCCCATTTCAGCGTGTCTAATGGCAGGAGCATCTTGGACCAGGCTTGAATGGGAAACATTTGCATCAAGCTCTTGTCTATCTGACTCAGTTGCCATGTTGCTATTTTCTGTGGTCGTGTCGAGCACGATACTATTCATGCAAGAATGTTGAGATATTGAATTTGATTCTAAATCAAAACCTGGGGTGAGGAATGTTACCCCTAGTTCGTATTTGTCTCCTTCGTCATTGGAAAGCAGCTCTCGATTTATATGGGTAATGACTGGCCCAAGGTGAGCGAAATTGCCCTTCGGCTCTAATTTCACTATAGCAGACTCATAATTTGGCCAGGCGGACAATTCATTGGGTGCGAACCACGACGGAAGCCGGAAGAGTAAGCGCGAGCCTCCTGCCGATGGGCCGGATGTAGGGCCTATGGTTTGTGTTTCTTCCGGATGAAGCCTCCCGTATAGTAAGAAAGGTAAGGTGCAATCAAGAAAGTCTGTACCATTCAGAGATAACTGCACTTTGCAGAACCACGCTTTTTTTTCGAGTAAATTTGGTCCTGGGTTTACGTCTTCATCCGTAACATCACCGTCGCTCTCGCTGGACAATTTAGGTCCGTTTTTTATTGCAACAAGTTCCATGAGAGAGGGTGGAATGAACGTGATGGCATCCCGACTTAAGTAGTTTGCATCGCAGCGGCAAATTATCTCTTCTCTATCAAGTTCGACTCGTAGCCTCACTAGCATTTTGCTTGAATCGAAAAAGGATTGGCCCTGTATTTTTACGACACGGGAAGGCAAGTTTTTGGCGCTATCTTCGGGAGACACTACCGACTGGCGACAATCAGGGACTAAGCCGGTCAAAGCTGCATCGTGGATGACGAAAACAACTTTATGCAAATTTATGAAATCATGGCCATTTAGAGCCACAGACACGCGTGTTTCAACAGGAAACTCGCCAGCATCAACTCGAGGACTCATGCAGGTGATGGTGCCATCGCCGTTCATTCGCGGCTGCGGTTCTATGTCTATATGATGCACACTGAGGCTGGCGTGGGGAGAAAACGAGGCAGGTGCCATCCACTCTCGTCCAGAGTTACCCCGTTCTTTGAATCGCACTTTGATCAAGCCAGATTCAAAAAGGTGCGTTCCCGAGACTGCTAAATTAGTAGTGGAAGCGCAGTTACAGCAGACTGGTTCGATTGTATCAAGCACAGGTTCCTGATAGAGAGTCACTCGCACTCGATTGCGAGTAAAATCCTTGCCGTTCATCGCCACCTCGACAAACGCATCGCAGGGAACAGAAAAGCGGGGAAGTTTGCACAAGACACCAGGCTTATCATCGATACTAGCAAATTCGGCTCCCGGTGGAATATATTTTCCTACAGAGGACCGTGGCAGATTCGAGTGCATGTCCGCACCAAAGCACCCATCGTTTCTCACAGGAATAAATTTCACAACACAGTCGGTCGAATCCCAAAATCCCCCCCCGCGCAGAATCAATTTTGCGCCGCCCGATATGGGTAGCAGCGGTGGTTCCACGAGACTGACAGAAGACGGTACAAAAGCAAACCCGCCGTCCTCTGTGAGTGCAATGCTCGAAATGACTCTACCACGCATTCCTTGTACTGCTCGTGGATATTCCACGGGCGCAATCTCCATAGATTCGTTCTCCTCAGCTTGTACCGGGCCGTGACCCAGCCTAGCTGACTCTCCGGACCCCCAACAGAAGAGCATACCATCCTCATCGCGAAGTGCAGCAGATGAATTTGCGGCTGTCTCGATCAATTTCACGCGGCCTGGAAAAAGCGATACTGGTACAGGTTTGAGTAACATGTCAGAGTTGCATTTGTTCAACCCGCGCTCGTCTTGGAAATCAAAATTTTGCACACTACATTTAAGCCCGAGGCCGAGCTGTCCAAAGCGGTTGAAACCCCACCTACGATTAGTGTTTGTAATCTTTAGAAGGATCAAGATTATATATATACGACGGGATTTACGCATACAAGGCTCCAGCGGTATCAGTGGCGAGTACATGTGCCCAGCCACACGATATGTTGCAGCAGGAGCTCGCGTCATTAGGCCAGCAAACACGCGTTGGGGTGCGTTGTGATGCCGTGCATTTACCGATCCCTAATTCCCCACATCGTCCTTCACCCCATGCCCATGGTACACCTGCAGCTGTCACGACGATGGTGAAATTCTGACCGCAGGCGACTAGCATTGCTGGATCTCGCGTGCTTAATTGGGATGCAAGGGAGACTACGAGCTTTGGCAACAGGTGTATGCCCAGGCCTTGAGTCTCTAGATCATCAACCTGCGGAGTAATTTTGTACAACATTCGACGATGCACGGATTTAACCAACCGTTGATGTGTCGTTGTTGAGAGGTGCATGCCCTGTTTGGCCTTCAAATCCGCGGCCCCAAGTGTAAACATCGCCAACGGCTGTAACAACGGCCGAATGACGTGACCCACAGCCAAGCGATACAACTTTACGCCCTTGAAGAGAGTTCACTGGCACCCAGTCATACAATGCTCTTTTGACACGATGGGTTGCGCCAAGCCCAAGTTGTCCACTATCGCCTAGGAATATTGCATCGTGTTTCTGACTTATGCAAGCTATAAATATGAGACTAGCAGAGGCGATTACATGATCCGCGAGCCCACACCAGACCTTGTGAATCAAGTGCTAATGTGTGCGCCTTGCCAAAAGCGACCTCGCATATGTCACTGAGCTCGAATCTGCCCGGATCAACTCCATTCAACGGTAGCAAGCGACCCTAGTGAAAGCAATGAATAGACGATATTACTGGAGGAGAATACCTCACTAAGGAGGCAAGCGCTGCGGTGATTGCCACGCAAATCACTGATTTTGTAGTTTTTGAAACTGCATAATTGCTTAATACTACCGTTTGTGAAGCGCCCCCAAGCAAAAAGTTCGCCGATCTGATTCGAATGTTCTTGATGAAACAAACTTTAATGAACGCGCCTCTCCCATTCACCGATACGCTATTCGAGCTTCTAACGCTTCGCGACGCAAGTCGGACTGGATACAAAAAGCATTTACCTACATGTAGCCTGAGTATCCGTGAAGATTATTATTATTGGGGATTTAGCGTCGGAGAAGACGGTATATAGAGAGATAGAGAGGTCCCTACCCTCATCTTAGTGATCTGCACCTTGATCATGCAGCGCACTTTGCCCCACTGTGCGCCTATCTGCAAAGAATACAGACTGACCTTGATGTCTGTCTGTCTCTCTCTATCTCTATATCTCCATGACTACACTGTAGTACAGTACGCTACTCTACCACTACCCTACTGCCATCTGCTAGTACTGTACCTACCCTAGTTAGGCTCTCCTTCCCGTCCCCGTCCTTTATAATCAGTTACTATCTTATGACTGGGCTACCGTACTAGTAAGGCAGCACACTGAGCTCCCCCTCTCACCCACTGTGCTTATCCTGCTACTACGGACTGTACCTTGACGTCTAGTTGATGTACGGGACTTGGATTCTTTACAGGTTATGGCGCGGGTGCGTCGTTAGACGTACCCTGCACTTGGACGGCGCCAGCGACATCGCGCAGCGATGAAATAACGTGAATCCCGGTACAATTTCAGGGCTGCGGCCGCTCAGTCAACTTTATCACCGCCAAAGACCGGCTTCGTGTTTGGGAACATACGGTTCGTTGCGATGCCGGTGGTATGCGGGTGGTATGCGGGTGGTATGCGGGCGGTATGCGGCTGCCATGTGCCTACTATGCGCCTGCTATGCCTGCTGCTATGCCGGTGTATGCCCGGGCTGGTCTGCTTCGCCTGCCTCAACGCCGGCGCGTAGGGAGACGCCCTCTCTCAAATATCTCCTAAATAATATCCGCAATTTAACCTGCGCGGCATGTCAAATCTGTGCTGTTTTATGCACGACGAGGAACCTGTGCCAAAAACTAGCGACCCACCATGTTGGCCACCGCTGGCACCTCCCACTCGCACCAAACATGACGGGCTCAATCTCATTTGCGGCTACTTGAAACGCCAATCTAAGGGCGGTGAAAATGTAAAATGGGCCTTGAGGTGGATGGCGGTAGAGCCCCCGGAGGATGATCGCCCCGAATATATGGTACGATAAATAACTTATTTGACACTCACCATGCAGTTACGCAGCTTTCAGTATATAAGACTGATCAAATGAAGAAAAGATTGAATGCTGTCAGCCTGCGCAGGATTACTGACGTGACTCTGTCGGAAACTCCGTGTGTCTTCACTGTCAGCGTAGGCGAGAACAGCTACACGCTGCTTGCTCGCGATCGTTGCGACGCTGAGCACTGGGTGGTGACGTTAAATGAGACTCGGCAGTGCATCAGAGACGGTCAAAGTCGGGGTTGCACGTTGAGTTAGCGCAAAAATACACCACTCCAAGGATTACTAAGGCGCTTAGACGACAAATGCGTCGCGGGCCTACATCGAAGATTCCACGGCCACGACCTGCGGCTGGATTGGCGTCGCGGTCTAGGCATGGATTTAAGCAGCGTGTGTGAGTAAACTTCGGCATGCTGTGGCGGGACAATCGACTAAGAAAGCTAACCGAGCTTAGCGTAGAGTTTGCGTTGTGGTTTATTAAGCCTGTGCCCCTTGCGGTGTCTTTAGATAGCCCACAGCGGGCGACGTGAGATGTACTTCATATTCAGATACCCCCTGTGGAGGAATTGCTGTAGCTTAGTGGCTCGCTGCGCTCCTAGTTATTTGCTATTTCTTATGGGTATGGTATCTTGGTATCTTCTTACCTTCCTCTTCTCTTGCTACTTTCTTGGTACGTCGGTGTGTGTGGCTACCCCGGTCCCCGGGGAAGCGGCGAGCTGGGAGAGGACCACCCAGTTGCGCGGAAGCAAATCAACAGGGATATTCACCAAGTCACCCACGACCGCGGGGCATGCCAGAAGGGCCGCGTGAAAGTCCTCACCGTCATATATTTCCTCCTCCTCGTCGCTACTAGGCATATCGGGAAGAATTGATGGTCTTAGTTAGGGTATGGCTACGGACTTCTGGCCTCTAGCCGTCCGCGGACGCCCTGATTACCGGCAAATTACCCTTCTGCGGTAATTACCCGGTATTTACCGGTAATTACCGAGGCCCCCCGGGCATTACCCGGTAATCCGCATCCCATAGGCCTGTCGGCATGCTGTCTACCCTATAGCCTAGTTAAAATAATTGCCCTTCGCAACGTGCAACGCCATCTAATGGAGCCTCCGAGCCTTCTAGAAATGCTAGATAGTATGCGGAAAAGGCTAAAGCGAAGAAACGTCTTACTTGACGAGGTGCGGAAAGCCTATCTCAAGGACGTTGTTGTCGTGCGCGATCTGCTCACTCGTCGTGAAGAAGGCGATAAGATGGCATCCTCTCTCAACTTGCGTCCAACTCTAGCATTGTATGCACCATCAGAATGCACATTTCGAGTGGCTCACGGCGGACGCTTTGATGATTACGGCGGACATATTGAAGTTATTCATCGTGAATCAAGGCGCGTCTCAGAGCTTTCGAAACGAATCGAGGAGCTTCTTGAAATAGAGCAAGAATCAAGGTTCAAAGCAGCCAAGCTCGAAGTGCAAGCGCAACAAGACCGAGCCGCACTCAATAACCAACGAAATCACAATCGTGATGAGCGCGAACAACTTTGTACGGAAATATCAATGCTCAAAGACCGCTTAGACCGCCTTGATGAGACGGCCCTTGACACTGCACAACGTACAATTAATGGCTTACAGCATCAGCTAGAACATGCAGAAACTCGAATTAAGGAACTAGTCCCATTGGTTGGTGATAGTGCCCGTAGTCAACAAGAGGCGGGTCAGGCCGGACTTTTGATTGCCGGCAAGGACCACCGCATTTCTGAACTTGAAAAGGGCCTCTTGACAGCCAAGCGTGATTTGACTCTTGAGCTCGAACGATATAACGATCTTGAGAAGAAATTAAGTGAAGAGTATGCTGGATCAAATATTTTGCGGCGCAAGAATGAAGACATACAGATGGAAATCCGGGATGCCAAAGTTCAGATCAATGCCACACAAAGCTCTCTAGATGACAGTCGAAGATCCGAAGCCGAGCTCAATCAGAAATTAAGCGACTTGCAAGTCGAATATACGGAAGCCGTCCAGCGTGAGGAAGCAGAACAAGAAGAGCTGCAGCTGCAGTTGGAAAACCTTAAGGAAGAAACACGCCTGTCTAAACATAAAATGGAGGAAATAAAAAGCAAATCAATGAAATCCGAGTTGGCACAACATGAAGCACTTACGAGGGCCTGCGCAGAGGTGGAGCAGAATTTGATGATAAAGCATCAGCATGAGATGCTCCAGCTAAAAGATGACGCGGCACGGAATGATGAGAAGCTGATAAAACTCGATGCGAAGTTGAAACTAGAGCAAGAGAAACGTGCTATGCTTGACGTGGAGCTTAAAGGGCTGCGAGTCGAAGAGCAAGAGCACGTGCAGTCTACAGCAAATCTGCATAACGAGATTGGCGCGAAGCTTGATGAGATTCTCACATTGCTCGGTCTTCCAGTTTGTCCAAACGTCGATAATAAAGATATCAGTGGCGATCTAGAAGTTGTTCAAAGCTACATGGTGGAGTGTCTGGCCACCGTGGATAGCCTCCGGGAGGAAAAGGATGCGCTTTTGGCCCACTTGGATCAATACAAAGCCAAGTCTGACGCGGCTTCGAGCAGTGCAAGATTAGCCTCACTCATTTCGTCGAAGGATACAAAAAAAAGTTTCTCAAACGAACAGCTTATTCAAATGCTGCAGGAGAATGCAGATGGGCTTTCACAACTGCAAACTGAACTCGACATCTCTAATGCTGACCGCGACCGAATTGAGACAGAGTCGAAGCTTGTGTCAGACGCTCTGGAAGCGACACAACACGAGCTACGAGCACTTCTTTCCCAAGACATAGAGGCTCGGTGCAGTAAAGCCATCGCGCAGTTTGACTTGAGTGCCGAACTCTCTTCTGAATTGGATCGTGCGCGTACAACTTCTCAGAGGTGCATTGACATCAAAGCAAAACTCACGGAGCTTGGACTGCGATCTACCATGCTTGAAGGGAGATTCCCCCAAGTTTCAGGTAGCAGTCCGGCTCCTCATCAATCAGAAGTGCGTGAAAATCAAAGGTACCAGGAGCACTCACAGCGTGCAACGTTGAAGGACACAGAGGAATTGAAGACTCCAGCAGAAACTTTTGACTTTCAAGGTCGCGAATTGCGCACTCACTTGGTCTCTGCCACCTCCATGTATATGGAGGCACTCCAGCAGCTGCGTGAATTGGAGAGTTCAGAATCAGAATTTTTGGAAACATCGCTCGACACACTTGGTAGCCTTGACACGGACGAAATGGCAACTCGCCTTGTCGAAATCTCCTCCAAATTTTCTATTTCTTTTGATAACGTGGCTACTGAATTGAGATCGCTGCGCAATTTGTCTGATCAGCTACCAGCCAACTTCTCTTACAGTGAAATGCAGTCCAAAGTTACTATGCTAGAACAGGCTGCAAAGGAAGCGGGAGAAAGTGATTCTGGGAAGAAGGGCGGAAGGGAAGAGGAACTACAACGGCTAAAGCAGCGCAACACGTCGCAACAAAACTTCATCATGGAGCTCCAGGAAGAAGTAGCCACGATGAAAGGACTCATGTTTGCAGCGGATGAAATTAAGCGGCAGTATAGCGAGCTCGAGGACAAATATAGATTGCTTGAGAATGAGTTCACTGAGAAAGCTGAAAATGAAGTGAATTCACGCAAGGCTAAAGAGCGCATAGAGCTGCAACTAACGCTGGCTCACGCTGACATATCGACGCTTACTCGTGATAAAGAGTCACTTATAGTTTCATTGAAGAGTAATGAAGACCTAATATCAAAGTTGGAGTTGAAGCTAATGCAGACACAGCGAGTATATGAAGATGTTGTGCAACACGAAAAAAATAGATTGGAGACAAATAGGGATGTTGGCACCCAGTTTAGTCCGTTGCTTGTGGATGCTAGTGCACAGACATCTTTCAAAACACCTGGAATGACATTGCGCCAAATAAATTCATTTGCTCACGTTCCTCATCGCAAATGGGGACCGGGGTTGGTTACTCCTGCTATTATTGACCACAAGTCCTTGGAAACTCTAGAATTGCCATTGTCGTACCACAGGCCCACAACATCTGGGAGTCAAGGGATTTCCCAAAACACCAGCAACACCACCATAGGATGTCACGCAGGGAGCTCTCCGAAGTTTTCACCGCTCCCTTCGGTATGAATAATGGGGCAGTGAAGCTGGGCGCTCTCTAGACCCCTCTCCACCTCCGCTGACGCCTTGCCGCGGGCTGTGCTGCCCTATTTTGGAACTGCGCTGTCCTACCCAGCTTCGTGAGATTTGTGGTGCTGCCAGGGTGGCGCCCTTATGTTCCAAGACGGCACGCTGGTCCTACTAGTAGCATTCTGAGCCAAAGAGGCTACTTCGCCTTGCATGGATTTCACCATATTCATGACCTAAAAATGGCGAGAACCAACGGCGTACCCTCGACCATAATAATATTGTACAACGACACCATCATCAGACTCAAATTGCCTTTTATGATAACGGAATTTGCTTCTGGCAGCGAAATAGTGAATTAGACCGCCTAGCCTCTTCCAGCCCGATCCCCGGATTAAAGCACCGGTGGTGGTACTCTCCAGTTCGACGCCTCCCTGGGGTCTGGGGTGGCTGAATTGTTCAGCAACGCAGTGCAGTCGCTTGAACCTCCCCTTTTGTGATGTTGTCTTGATGGCACTGTCGTCTTTTGATTACATGAATAATATGGCTGAAGTCAAGCCGCCGATGCTTATCGACGGCACACTCATGGAGTTGTCATTAGGAGTCATCACAGAAATGCAAGTTCCGAAAGCAATTTTATTTTGGTTGGATGATGATCCATAGGTGGTCTGAACTCAATGTTTCGTCACCGGCAACATATGTGGCTGAGTGGATACAAAATGGCACCTTGGAATGACCTCGATCTGTAAGTGCTTGCCAGGGGAGCCCTACGAGGGCTTCGTCGCTGGCCAGCAAGTGTTTTTGGTCGGCTAGGTACTGTTGGTGGACCTTTCTGCAACGGCCGACAGGTGTTTCGTAAGCTCTAGTCAGACGGCCAGTGTTTGTAGCGCTTAGTAGCGCTCTAGCATCGCACCCCATTTTGTTTACTGCGCGGACACGGCCGTCCCTAGGGAGCCCCTATAGGCAGGTTCGGAACTCGAATACCTCACACTGCAGTGGGCCAGATGGCTTGCATTTACGGCAGTACAATATGTTTCCTTTCACACTGCAGTGGGCCAGATGGCTTGCGTTTACGGCAGTACAAAATGTTTCCGGTAACGAGTCAGTGAGTTTAGACCATATGGGTATACCGCCAGAGGGCGGCTCCGCCCACCTGACTTCGGATTCGTCTCGGACATTTCAAACTTCCCGCGCGCCCAGACACGTTCTTGCAGTCGGGTTTCTCGCAGTAGGGCTGAAATCGAGAGCTCTCGCGGCCATCTCCGCGCTTGTGGTACTCGTTTGGACCCCTCCAGCCGTCAGATTTCGCCAAAAAAGACCGGCTTCACCCCCGGATTTGTTAGAATCCGAGTATGCTAGTATTCAGCACCAGCATAGTATAGTATCTGCATGGCCAGTATAAGGCAGACTTAGCATAGCCAGCATAGGCCGGTATGAGCGTCCCAGCATAGGGAGGATATCATAGTCCCGAGTTAGGGCAGCATAGCCCAAGGAGCGGAACGCAGGCTCCCTTAGCCCAAGGAGCGGAATGTAGGCTCCCTATAGAGAGATAGAGAGATTTCTACCTGCTTATTGACGTGTCAAGCAGGTGCAGCCCAAAGTCTCCTATGAAGAATCCATTCTAGAACTCAAGTCAGGGCCTCTAGAACATAAGGAGGAATACCTAAAGGCTATCATGAAAGAATTCGCTGACTTGTGCAGGAACGAATGCTTTAGTTTGGAGGTAATCCCTGAAGAACGCTCTCCAATCAGCACCAAGATTGTGCTAAAGACCAAGCGAAAAGGAGATGGTTCCTTTGACAAGTACAAGGCAAGGTGTGTAGTGCGTGGTTTCCTCGCTACAATAGGATTGGATTTTTATGCTACTTACAGTCCAGCATCATCCATGACAACAGCACGTCCGGAAGACGTCGGCTCGCAGTTTATAATTTTTATACGGTCCAATCTTGGGACCAAGATTGGAGCGGTGGTTGCCTACTATTGTAGTACCGCCGTAAACGCAATATGATCGACGATATATGGCTACAGTATGATCGACGATATAAGCTGAAGATCGGGGTTAAGGTTAAAGCTACTCGCCTGGCGGCGCCGTGGTCTGGTGTCGCCAGGTTGTCTGACTGAATCGACTCGCTAATCACGGTGATGAACACTCATGATTTAACAAAGCGTGAATTCTGCGACGTGATTGGAACGCCAATTGTCGCTTTGCTGGATCCGCCCTGCCTCGATCTTGCAGTAATTCCAGAGATGTCGCCGTTGTCGCGTTCAAACTTTTTGATGGGTACTGACATCGTCGACAGTGACGTTGAGGATGATGGCATGTCAAGCGAGGAGAGGCGCTTGGATCAAAGTACTTCAACACTCTATGCCGAACTCATGGAGGTTGATGAAAGCCACGTGACAAGGTCGAGTCGTCCTAAGCTCAGAGATTGGTTGTTGGCTTTTTACTCTGAGCACAATCGTTGCAAGATAGATGAAATCGATACAATAATGGAGAGGTACAAGGGACGCGAGGCGAGCTTTGTTCGGAACCTAGAAAAAAAATACGCACCTCCGCGATACAAGGTCAGGAAGGCCCAGCGTTTATGTTGTAATTATTCCCGCCTCCTGACTTTGCGTCGATTTAGGAAGCACTCGACGAGACAGTTCTTCTGCCGCAGAACTCACCACGGGAGTCTGGGTCAAGCTTGCGTGCAACACAGGTGATGAACCATTTTTCCTACCTCCTTGACCCGCTCCTCTCCACCGCCACGCGCCGGAATCGAGAATAGCACCATATCCCGCCGTTCCAAAGAGTCATGCGAGCCATTCGTTTTTCTTGAAGCGTCGCGTGGATACCATGAACAGCGCAGAACCGACAAGGCACCTCCAACCCCTCAAAGTCTGTATTTTTTTCGATATTAGCCTGAGCTAGAATCATCGACCACGCGATGCTTGAAGTGCTATATGAATAGGCAATTAAAATTGCGGTATTTTAAAGGCCGCGGCCTACTCTCGCGCAATCCAGCAAGCGCATACCAAAGAATTTCTCTTCCCTCAATCTTACTGACCATCCTCCTTTCATTCCTTTCAATGAACACACTCGCAAATATCACGATTTTCTTCTTCGCAAAAGAATCAGCTATTTCAGAGCAATGCAGGGTAAAATACCAGCCCTGTGTGCCCTGGATTTTGCTGAAATTATTGTTGTATCCATCGCCGCTCGCTGTAGATAAAATAAGGACACTACTAGAGATACAAGCCATCTGCACTGCCAACTTCAAGCTAGTCGCGACCCCTAACTTGAGGCGTGGGCGGCGCCTCTGAGGTCCCGCCGGGCCGCAGGCGTGAGCGGTGGTGGTGACTCGCGAGATATCGGGGGTCCCTTTTGAAGGGCAAGCGCCGGTGTTGTTGAAGTGCAAGGTTAGGGGTTGAAGCGGCGTTAAACATGTCCCGCCGGCGGGATATGCTCAGGAGCCTGAGGAAGATTCTCCTGCCAGTGTATCTGCCCTACTGCCGTATCTTCCCTTTGCAGGTTCCTATCTTTATATATTTGGATTTCAGTTCTCCGAAGTCCCCACTTCAGTATGCGGCTCTTCCTTCCTTTTCCCAATTTCCCTCTCTTTCCCTCTTTCTATTCCACGTTAGGACAGTATAGAGCGACCCTCTCCTGTTGGGAATCAGGGCTGCCTAGCAGCCCCCATCTCTCTCTTCCATTTTCCGTCTAGGTCAGGGACACTGCCATTTGCCCTCAAGATATGCTAATGATCTAAGGCCACACTGGCATGGCTGGCAAGTACGCTCTAGCCCCCACCTTAACTGCCCTTGGCCTGCTATGCTAAGCCCCCGGGGGTGGGACAACAGAGCCAGAGACGTCGCTTCGATGGTGCAAGGCGGCCTTCTTTGCGCCGCGAGGACCCGGGATAATCAGGCTCGGGGGTAATATCGACGACGGCAATTGTCGTATCGTCTTTGAAGGGCCGCTCGCGGACGCCGTTTTGTTTGGCACACTCAAGACGAACACACTTGAGGAGGGTAGACGCACACTTCTGAGGATCTTGATCGTGCATGAAAGCGAGCTTCGCGACTGTCTTGAGATTTAGTGTCTCCCAGAGGCCATCCGATGCAAGAACAAATCTTCTCACGTCGCCTATGCAAATTTAAGCTGGTGGGTGGATTTTCCTGGTTTCTACACGGGCTTGGGCCACGCTTGACAATGCGACGAACAACTTCAGGCTGGGGGATGAGCGCCCGAGAAGAATCCCAATCACCAATGGACCGGGTCACACAAGTTGATGCGCCATGGACGACACTCTTGCCTGGAAGCTGAAACCACCGCGCATGCAGGGCAAGAGCACCAGGCTCACCCTTATTTGATCTACGCGGACCTAGGTGGCTTGGAGCCCGCTCCAACGAAGATGATTTTGAATGCGTTCTCGACGCAAAGACGCGGCCATAAGTCGCGTCGAGCCTAAAAGCTATTGTGCTCTGTGTCAGGTATGGTATCTTGTGGAGCGGGGAGCGCCCCTGGGAAATCCGATTGAAAGCCGAAACTTCACACATTCCACACTGCCGTAGCTTTTTCTCGTATGCAAAGGAACGTCTTGTTAATTCTCCAAACTGACTAGGGTCTTCGCGAGGGTTCATATTTACCAAAAGCTCGCGCGCGCGCCACTGGTGTTGGATCCGATCGATCTCTGCAGCATTCGAGCCTAAAGGTGTTGCTCATTGACGTTGGATGACCATTTTTGATCAAGATGCAGGGTAGCTACAGTTATGTGCAGATGTCATGTATGTGACATTTGCAGCAGAGGCAGTCATCTGAGAGAGACGGACCGATTGATATCGCGTTGGGAAGTGTTTGGACACGGGAAGAGAAGCACGTCAATCTCCATTATTTGAGAATCGCCGACCCACGCCAACGTGACGTAGAAGTCATCGCCGTCCACATGGTCAATGATCATTATGCTTGCAGTGCTTCCTGATGACAGAGATTGGGGACCCAGTGTCTCATCAAGCTTCCAGAATCTTTCCTCAATATCCTCCTCATCTATCCAACAGTGCGAGGAGCACTTGCGGGCCACGAATTTCCCCCCATGACCATCAAAGACGCCGAACATGGTTTTCTGAGGCCTACAGAGCACAGAGTTCCTCGTCATGATACTTCAAGAAGACACGTGTAAGCGCCGGCGCTCGGTCTGAAAAAAATCTTCTTCCTTCGTCAGATACATCTCCACTCCGTACGAAACACTCTTTGCGGGAAAGCATGTGCTCCCCATCCATCTACTAGCATCGAATAATAACTATGAAGTTATATATATTAATTAATTATTATTATTATGATTGGTTATTTTACGTGGGAGGAGCCGCACGCCCAAGAGCGCATGCGGCCTTGTAGGCCTCGCACGGAAGAAGTCGAGAGTGGTGGGGGCTGCTCCGGCCCACGGGGGGAAGATCAGCTTGCCCACTACTGCTACTGCTACTCCTACTACGACTACTACAGCTACTACTAAAGTACTATATTAAAAATAGATCATGATCCCTTCTGCAAGTTCACTATACTGACTACGAGGAATTCCCATTTCAGGTTCAGCCCCGCAACTCCCCTAGCATAAACCGTGGAGAATTAAAGTACGAAGGAAGAGAGGAGGGGCCTAACTAGGGATACTCTCATATTTCTCTAACTAGGGAAAACTCTCTAGGGACAAGCCGATTTAAATTCCTGGTAATATATCTTTCTCCTCACAAGCTATGCCAAAAGTGTCTTTCGGGAGAGATGCTCGCCCCGGGTTTAATCGTGAAGATGTCCGCAACACTTCTACGATTTTCGCATCCGGTGGGTGGGAGCTGCACATGGGATCTGGATATGCGCTCGGGTACACGGAGGCAAAG
>MDSX01028021.1_pt1 | contig 17779 bp, 18 predicted proteins | sample 811141 | NCBI WGS metagenome assembly MDSX01 (sample SAMN05326642, study PRJNA326480) | marine metagenome | isolation source: seawater | place: Atlantic Ocean: South East | collected 2010 | reverse complement strand
TACCATTCCAAGTATCTAATGTTGGTGTGTTTGTACTTACACCATTATCTTCTACAATAAAATGAATAGGTAAATCATAATTTCTTGCATACTTGTGAACTTCATAAAAGATTCCACTTTCAAATGACATATCTCCTATAAAAACCCAAACCTTTTCATCACTACCTTTTAGTTTGAGTGATTTTGCAACTCCCAATGCTATTGGTAAAGTACCAGTTACAATTGCAGATGCATAAAAATTAGATTCTTTATCTACAATGGTAATTGATTTACCATCAAGTATTTTTTGCTTTAGTTTTGATTCTTCCACTCCATGTAAAAGTGCATGATAATGAGACCTCCAAGTTGAGAATACCCAATCCGTTGGAGATATTTTTTTGAACACTTCTATAAGTTGTTCTTCGTTTCCATTTGATAAATGAATAGGACCTGTAATTTCTCCAGCTTCCCAATGTGAAATTATATCATCTTCAAATTTGATTAATTCTTCTTTTGAGTAATTTCCGGATTCCCATCTATCTTCGTGGTAATCTAAATTTTTAATTTTCATATAAAAATATTTTTAATATAATCTAAATCATTTTTTTTATTAGTGATTTCACAGACTAGTTTGTTGTTACTTATAAATCTATCCTTAAACATTATATAAAAATCTTTAATAACATCAGGATTATTTTTTATTTTTTTAATTTCTTCAAATATGAGTTTAATTCTTTTTGAAGGATTTTTTTCATTATCATATGAATGGTCAATTAAATCATCAAAAAAATCAAAACCATATATTTTTCTTAAGTGATTTAAATGTTGATATGGTGCTACAAATATTGGTAATTGATAATAGTAAAATGGTTTTAATGATTTTTCTGTAATATGAATTACATCATCTGAAAAATCTGTTTCTGTTACAATATTAACATAGCTATTTTTAAATGTATCAACATTTATAATTGGAGAATCAATTTCATTAAATTTAAATTCATTCTTTTCATAAAAACTTAATTTTGGACCACTTTCTATTATTGAATTATATGAATCGGTAAATTGTTTATATTCCCCCTCAAGTATTTCTTCCAAATCTTTTTCATTGTTAAATCTACCTAAACTAAAATCAACACACGAATAATCAACACTATCTAATAAATTGTTTTGTTTTAGCATTACAATTGTTGATAATCGATGGCTAACCATTTTGTTGTTATGGCACATAAACAAAAACTTCTTTTCATCATTTGAATACTCAACTTTATTTTTTTGTAAAAGTTTTGAATGTTCTACTGATTGGTAGAATGGAAAATAAAAATTTATTTTACTTTTCATTTTACTAAGATAGTTCATAGTTTTATTATTATTTACAAATAAGTAAATTTTGCTTGTATCAATATCATTACTTAAACAATAATCATTAAAAGAAGATATTTCCGATTCTAGGAAGCATTCATTTAAATGAAATATAAAAACTTTTAATCCTTTTTGAATATAATCTTTTAATTTATCCGAAAATATATTTTGGTCATTAACCGTAAGATTATTTAAATTAACTATTGGATATATAACTTCACTAAAATCTACGATATCTTCTTCAGAAACAAATTCAATTTCTATACCTAAAGTTTGAAATATTACAGATACTACTGAGTTTCTATGCTCTATCTCATTTTTACTTGAAAAATATTGATGAGATAAAAAACTAGATAATATACTATCCAATACTTTTATTTTCATGGAGTATCTCTTTTAGAAAGAAGTGGATTTTGGCATGGCCATTCAATATTAAATTTAGGGTCATTCCAAAACACAGTACCTTGGTCTTCTACATCATTATATACACCAGGATATGCAAGTTTATAATAAAATACAGAATTATCTTCCATCACATAATGTCCATTTGCAAAACCAGGTGGTATTAATACTTGTGTTTGTGTTGATGGTGATATTATATAAGTTTCCCAACTACCATATTGTGGGTTAGTAACAATATTTCCGCCTCTTACATCAAGTACAACCAAATATATTTTTCCTGAAATACAACTAATTAACTTCCAAGTTTTATCATCATAATGCATTCCTCTCAAAACACCTTCTTGTGATTTTGAATATCTATCGTGTTTAAAAACAACTCCTTTTTCTTTTTCAGTAACCGGTATCATTCTATCGTAATAATCTTGATGATACAAAGTTGCTATCTCTCCCCTTAATTCATGATAAACTGCAGGTTGTATAATTTTCACTCCACCAGTTAAAACCTTTGAATTATATATGTGAATATCATTCCAAGCTCTTTCTTTGTAAAAAATACTTCTATTAATCGATGCCATTTATAATTTACTTTTATTTATTATCGATACTCCTCTTTTTTGAACTACTTGTGTTGAACACTTATTAGCAAACTCAATCGATTCTTCGATGTTATATGTATGTATATATTTAAATATTAAACCTGCTAAAAAACTATCTCCCGCACCAGCAACATCTTTTACACTAACTTCTTTTGTTGGATAGTTTTTTCCACCAAAATCACATCCGTTTGGTCCTCTAGTAATAATTGTTTTGTTTTTTAACCATTCGTTATTATCAATCCGAGTTTTACTTCTAAGGTATTCATGATAATTTATTTTTATAAAAGAAACATCTTTACACCAATCCCCAAGTTTCTTTTTCGTATCTAAAAAAGTTGGACAATTGCATTTTGAAGAAATTTCTTGTATATCACTTTTTGATAAAAATCCTTTATTATAATCTGCAAATACCACCAAATCAAAATCATCAAGATTTGGCAATTCTGTTAAATTAAGTGGGGAAACTTTATCATTTTCATCTATTCGTAACAAAATGTAATTATAAGAGTCATCAACATACCTTATTTTTACAATTTCTTCTGAGTTACAAGTTAGATGAGTATTAACTCCAAGTGATTTTAAATTCAACTCTACATTTTCAGCCATCCCTTTGGAATATGTTTCTCTCAATGGTTTAATGACAGGAACAGGTGCTTCTGGTGATAATCGTAAAACTTCACCATAAATAAAAACATCATCACAACTTTCTCCTATGACTAATACTTTTAATTCTTTTTTTTCTATCATATTACCAACTAATTTTCCAATCTTCAAATTCAGATGCGATACAATCTACTTTATAATCTTTTCTACCACCATCTACTTCTTGTATTTTATTCTTTGCGGTATTTCTGATTCCATTTAATCCATGTGTTAACATTAATTGATTTCCAACATCATCACCATTTCTAGCATTATCCTCATTTACCCAAATATGAGTATTCATTTGAGCTAATACAATTATCGCTCTGATAAAATCTCCATCAATTTTTAGTTGCTTTGTTGTAGTTAGTATTTCTGTAATATCATGTACGATTTCTTCAATCTCTTTTTGATATTCTTTTTTGTGTTTTGGTATTTTAACTTCTTTTAATTGAACTATTGTAAGTCTATCTATTAGTTCTCCAAGAGTTGGAAGATACTTTCTCATATAACATATTTTGTATAAATATTCTGTTTTCTTAAATCTCCATATTCTGCAGATGAACCACATGGTTCATTAAATGGTTTTATTTTCTCAGAATTAAATATTTCTAATCCTCTTTTTGCAGATTCAGGACTCATATACATATGCCAACCTACACATTCAAACTCATCTTCTTTGTATAATCTATCCTTATGCCTACCATCGTAAATCATGGGTCTTGCCCACTCATTAAAATCATCTCGATTTGTAAGTATCATTCCACCTTGTCCAATATTTAATATCTTTTTTAGATGAAACGATAGAATCATAAATTTATCTTCATATCCTCTTCCCATTCCTTCGTAGAATGCAGTTGCAGAATCAATGATACTTGTATCTCCAATTGGATATAATCCTTTCCATTTTATATCTCTAAATTGTGGTCTGTTACCACTTAATATAATTTGATTAGGAACTGATACATATGTATTTGCTGGTATTTCTATATCGGTATCGGTGATTCCTAAATAATGGAGTACCAATCTTATTGCGTTTGAATTGGAATCACATGCAATACCATATCTGTAACCTGTATAGTTTGCAATCTCATCTTCAAATCGTGTTACCCAATCCCATGGGTCATTTATATTATAATCTTTCATATATTCATTTTATATCTATAACGTAAGTACTTGATAATCAGTATATTTCACTATCATAGCTAACTGATAATCAGATAGTTATACAATTTAGCATTTATTGTTTTTTATATTCATAATCTTCTCCACCCTTTCCTACAAAGTGACCATCCCAATTCTCTTCTTCATGTAATTTATGATGTTCATATTCGTTTGTTTTGTATGTACTTCGGTGTGGTGGATTATCTTTTTCATATTCTGATGATGAAATATAATAGAAAAATCTAATAGCACATCTTGGAATATCATTTGGTGCATTTACCGAACTTACTCTATGATGTGGTCCTTGTTTTATATTCTCACTAATTACTAATCGATTAAACTTAGGTGATACAGATTCTATAAGATTTGAGTTTGGGTTTACATCAACATTATCATCGTAATACTGAATATGACCTCCCCATTTATCCTCCCAATCTGGTGTGATATAAAGAAGTGATGTTAGTTTTCTATGTAATCTAATCCTATCGTTCCAATTGAAATCGTAATGACAACCTAAATCTTTTCCATTTCGGATTATTGAATATCCTGCTCCAACTAAATGTGGGTCTGGTAATAATCCTATAATACCTGTCATTTGTTCTAACTCGTATAAAAACTCTCCACTATGCATTATATCATAAGTTACTCTATGTGCAGTTGGTAGGGAAATCAAATCATTAAATTCTTCCATACGAGAACCAGCACGAGTAAATACTGTCCATCCACCCTTTGGTGCATTCTTACACTCTTCATAAAGTTTATGTACGGTTTCCTCATCTAAAAAGTTATCAATTTTGGTTCTACCAAAACCCCACTCTTTTTTACTATATTCCCAATCGTATTTTTTATTTATCATATCAAGTTTAAAAAATATTTTTTTATTTTATTAGCATCTGCATTTTCCAAGTTTACAAGTTCTCTAATTACTTCATGATTTTGTTCAAACCTTAATCTGTTTTCTACATAAAACTTAGATATTTCATTTTTCATTTTATACAATCTTTTAATTTCATCAAATATCATATTATATCTTTTCTGATAATTTGTTTCCAAATCATAATCATGATTAATGAAATCTCTAAACACATCTAATTTATAATTCTCTTCTACAAACTTAACATGGTGTGAATTCGCAAAAAATAAAGGTAATTGAAAATAATAAAATGGTAGAAGTGTTTTTTCTGTAATGTGCATATGCTTAGTATCGAACTCATCAAATTTAGATTCATTTACTATGTTTATATATGAAAATTTGTATGGGTTTTTTTGATAATAAATATTGTAATCTATTACACCATTTTCATTTTCAAATTCATAATCCATTTCAAATTCACTTTTTTTAGGATAAGTAGAAACTAGTTTTTCATAAATTGGTTTAATTGATTCAAATGTATTGCCAGTTATTCTTTCATATTGTGTAGTCGGAGTTTGAGAACCAGCTGATGAATTCGTTGAATCCAAATAATCTGGTCTTCTTAGATGAGACCAATCGGTTTCATCTACCATTTCGTATTTTATCAAATCAACAATAACACAAGTTCTATATGCATTTACTGCTCTATTGTAACATTGAAATATTTTTTTCTTAGAATCGTTATCAAAGTTTACGTTAGATTGAACTACACACTTAGCACCCTCCCATATAATTCGTTCAAGTGAGTTTGTTTGTATTTTATTATTACTTGTAGATAATTTACCATTCCACCTATTATTGTTTATTAAAACACTATTATTTAAATCACCACCACCCTCAATAATAATAGATTCAACCATATTCAATGATTCAGTAAGACCCGATTCGTTATCTGATACATATAATATTTTAATATCATATTCTTTTTGTTTTTTCCATACAAGATTATCATATTCTGATAAGTGTGCTTTCATATCACTCCAAACATGTCCTTGAAAATATTTTACATAAATATATTTTTCATTTACAGATAAGTTATCGATTGAAACTAAATTAGTATAATCAATATTGTAAACACCTTTAAAATCTAATAATTTTTCAAAGAATTGCGAATCTTCTCGTATGTAAAGTAATTTTCTCATTATCTGTTTAAGAAATTTTTACCACTCTTAACTTGGTCTCTCCAATACTCTAAAAGGTCATTCATAGTTTCTTCAAAAGTATATTTTGGTTTCCATCCTGTATGGTTTCTAAACTTTTCTGTGTTTGGTACTTGTAAATCAGCATCAATCGGTCTTAATCTATCCTTATCTACTTCAATTGTAATATCATCTCGTGTAGATTGTGAAATTAAGTAGTTTAACATATCTCCAATCTTACAAGTGTACTCACCACCAATATTATAGTACTCACCACCAATTGGATTTTTAGTTACCAATAAAAAATAGGCTTCTACTGCATCTCTAACATCTGCATAAGTTCTAAGTGAATCTAAGTTACCAACATATATTGTAGGTTCTTGTAATCCACCCTCAATCATTGCAATTTGTTTTGCAAAAGTTGATTCTGAAAACACATCTCCTCTTCTTGGTCCTGTATGTGTAAACATTCTTGTTGTCATTACTTTAATATCAAATGCTTCTGCATAATACCTACCTAATAAATCCGTTCCTACTTTTGAAATAGCATATGGAGATGCTGGATGTATGGAACACTCCTCATCTATTGGTAATTTATCTTTTGGTACTTTACCAAATATTTCAGATGATGCACAAACATGAACTACGATATTATCATTTCCATAATTTCCAATTGACTCTAAAAGATTTGCAGTTCCTATAATATTTGTTTGTAGTGTTTCCAATGGAGCTCTAAATGATGTTTTTGGATACGACTGAGCTGCTAAATGAAACACATAATCAGGTTCAGATTCTTGAATAGCGGTTTGTACCGATGCTAAATCATTTAAATCACCATTGATAAGAAATATTCTATCTTTTTTATTAATTCTATCAAAGTGGTGTTCTAAATTATCCAATCTATCATTCCATCGTATAAATCCATAGATATTCCAATTGGTATTCTCTATAAGATAATCTACCAAATGAGAACCAACCATTCCTGTTATTCCTGTTATTAATGCATTCATTTTTTTTCTTTAAACCAATTAATTGTTTCTCTAATACCTTCTTCGAATGAATAACTTGGGTTAAATCCAAGTTTATTTATTTTTTCTGTACTAACCATTCTAAAAGGTATGGTTGTTGGCTTCGAATTATCCCAAACTATCTCAGGTGAAAGACCAGATACCTTTTGAATCGTATTTACGATATCTCCTATGGTAATAGGAGCTCCATATCCAACATTATACGGTTCCATTGGGTTACCATGTTCGATTATTGTTAATGCTCCCTTAATTACATCCTTAACATACAAGAAATCTCTTACAACATCAGGCGAACCCCACGCAGTGAATGGATTTTCTCCACCCAACATACGATTTATGATTGCAGGTATCACATGACAAGTTTTTACATCAAAATTATCATTTGGTCCGAAAATTGCTGAACCTCTACCTAAGAATATCTTTAAATTGGAGAAGTTTGAAGTATGTTCCATCAATTTTTCTCTGTATCTTCTCATCCAACCATAACCAAAGTATGCGATATAAGGTTCTTCATCCCAAAACTCATCTTCCTTCACAGGATATCTTCTATCAGGATAACCAGTTGATGAGTTTAGGTCGAAAAACGAATCTACTTCATTTCTAGCACACGCATCGAGTACATTTCCAAGTAAGGTGATGTTTCCAAGTGAACCTTGTATATCAGTTCTTACTGAACCAGGATGTAAAACATGACCTGCACAATGAATTACCAAATCCGAACCTTTTGTTAGTGTGATTGCATCATCAATATTATTTAAATCAATGTTTTCTAGTATTGTTATATCTTTTTGTATCTCTTCACTAACTTGTAGTGGTGAATTATAAGTGTGAGTAGTGATATCTGCACCCAACTTCTGTAATTCGGTGATAAAGTGTGTTGCAAGGAAACCTGCACCACCTGTAATTGTTATTTTTTTATTTTTAAAGTAACTCATATTAATAATTTATATTGTTTATACCTCGGTTCATTAGTATTTTTAAATCCTTGTATTCAATCTTTGGCTGATGTAACCCAATTGGGTCATTATAATATAAGTCTTCAACCGCAAATCGTTGTGCAACCTCAATTGGTGCAATATCTTCATTGTTTAAATATTTGATAAAATAAATATCTTCTTTAAAATAAGAATCATTTGGATATGTTTCAATGATATCAATCATTTTCTGTTTGTTTCGTATAGATAATCCACCATTACCTACATATTTTCCTTCTTTTGGTTTTAACCAAGGAGCTCCAACATATGAGTAATCTAAAAATTCATCAATACCTGATTTAAGTAGTATCGTATCTGCTTGGAATATTAAAATATTATCAGATGTTATTGTTTTCCAAAAATCAGTTGTTCTAAATACAGCATCATAATCATATAATCCCATATAATCATAATCTATATGATGTAGTTCTACATTATCAATACCATCAACTATATTTTCACAAAATTCTTGATTTAAATTACCATGATGTATTTCTAATTTCCATTTTTTATTAGAATCTGATTCGTTTAGGAAATACATTGTGTTTTTTATAACAGTTTCTAAATGTGGGTGTTCACGAGTTTCCATTATAACAGCAGAGTAATTTCCTTCATATGATTTTATTTTATAATCACATAACTTCTCTTTAAATAAATCAATATGAGTATTCCATATTATTTTATGTTCATCCGTCTGTATTCCCATTATAGTAATTTTTGTATTTCATTAAACATAAACTCTGATATTACTTTATATCCATTTAAGTTTGGGTGATAATCACCTTCATAGTAATTTTTTTCATCATTCCAAACAGACCTACTTCCATATTCCCAAACACTAGTTCCATTTTCTAATTCTTCTACTTGTAAGATATAAGATAATGTTCCCTTTGGATTAATATAATTTTTTGGTAATTTAATAGATACGTTATCATCTAATAATGGATAAAATGCATTGAAGTAAAATCTGTTGTATCCAATTAATGTATCTTCAAATTTTTTATATAACTCAATTGGTGATAATCTGTTATGTTTTTTATATCTGAATGGATATGTAAAGACTACGATTATAATATCATCTTTGTGTAAAAAATCTTTGCATGATTCAATCTTGTTAAGAATAAATTCATTTCCAAAACCGCAATATCCCATGTTAACATAAGGTATTCCCAATCTTTCAGATAACCACCTTGGCCAAGAGTTTTGTTCTCTTAATTTTTGTATAAATTCAGGTGGTGTTGCATCTTCTTTGTATGTAGAGTTAGTTTCTACACCATGTCCAGCTGTCCAACTATCACCAAATGCAACTAATCTCATATAATAGGAGTATTATTTATATTTTCTTGATATTCAGTTATAAAGTTTTTAAAAAATTCAATATCTTGAATTTTCTTAGTTTCAGCAAGTTTTATGAATACTTCTTTGTTTTTATAAAACCTATCTTTATAACTTGAATAATTTTCTATAAATTTATTTTTATTTTTTTCAATTCTATTTAGTTCATTACAAATTGATTTAAAACGAAGACCATCGTTTTCTATTAAATCATATGAATGGTCTATAATATCATCAAATAAATCAAAACCCCAATCTCTTAATTGCTTAACATGATGTGGGGATGTTAAAAATATAGGATACTGATAATAGTAAAATGGTCTAAATGATTTTTCAGTAATATGTACAACTTCTTCTTTTGATACATATGCTGATTCTGTAACTATATTCATATATGAATTAGCAAAAGCTTCATGTAGTTCTGGTACTAGATATATTGGAGCAAGGTCTTTGTGAATAAACTCACCATCGTTCCCTACCCAATTTTTACCTGTTTCATAATCATCTTCTTTAAAATATCCATTTAGTTCAAATATTTCTTTAGCGTTATCTATTATAAATTGTGGTTCGAAATATGTGTTCATTTTCCTTACCAAATCTCCATAAAGTGCAGTTCCTATAAAAGAGTAGTTAGTATTTTCTTCAATATGTTTGTTAGCTCTAATAAAAGCCAACATACCCATTCTATGTGGTTTTCCTCCTTTATTTCTACACATGAAAAATTTACCTTTTTTTTCTGCATTCCATTCAAATGGAAATACTTTATAATCGGTATTTTCAAATGATAAAACTTGAAAGGTTGAATATGTTAAAAAGTTAAGTTGATGAACTCTTACTTTTGTATCATACTTATGTAGTTTTTTTACTTTTTCAAGATTCTCAATTATTTTACTATTATTATTACAAATAATTGTTTTATGGTCTATTCCAAGTTTGTTTAATTTATCAACTAATGTATTTAAACCACTTAAAGAATCCGCTTCATGTTCTAGCAAATATACCAAATAAAAGTTTTTATTTGTTTTCAATCGTTTAATGATCTGAGGTGATATTGCCAAATTAGTTAATTCAGATAATTCATTGTAACACGCACCAGGATGAGAAACCATATAAAAATGAACTTCATTTGGATTTGTAAGAATATTTTTCAATGGATGTTTTAACACATTAAATTTATCATTGTTATCCCAATAAGAAAAACCATTTTCAGTATCATTTAGATACGATGAAATAAAATTACTTGAATCAAACCAAAAATAATTAGATGCATTTTTAGAACAATTAGCTAATGGATGCCCATCATTGTTAAAATCACTATAAACAAGATTTACATTCATATTAAATTTGATTTTTGATTTAGTTTATTAAAATGGTCATATACTGATTGAAATGCATATGATATATTTTTAGTTGTATTAACTTTTATCTGATTTCTATTATGAACTAACACTTCTTCCATCTCTTTAAACCAACTTAGCTTATCATCTATTGATATTATTTTCTTTAGATTATTAATTATTTTTTCAAATCGTAAACAATCATCTGCTTCATCGTATGATTCATCAATCCATTTATCAAATGTTCTGTAACCGAGTTTTTTTAATTCAGATAATGAGTTTTTATTACCTAATACCATAAACGGATGAGAACACATCATAACCTTGAATATTTTTTCACTTAAAAATATAGTATGTTGTGTATCTTCGTATTGTGCCTCACTAATTACAGAAAAGTAAGTATCTAAACATACCTTATCATTAAATCTAGTTACATAATAATTAGGGTCATATGTTTCGTTTGATTTTTCATAAATTAAACTCGGAAGTGTTTTTTTAATTTCTTCAGTTTCCGTATGTGATAATTTATAATCACAAAATTCGATAGATTCATGAAAATCATTCATACTAACAAGACCATCTTTTAATAAATCATTTTTATGAAGTAATGAATAAAAGTTTATTCTATGTCTTCTTGGTTTTTTGTTTAAGTTACAAAAAGTAAAAATATCGTTATCTTTTTTATACTTAATATGGTCATCAAATGTAGGAGGAAAGTTTTCATTTCCTGGTGGTAAATCATTTGAAAGTAAGTAAGTATCGAATTCAAAATGAGAATATGGGACTACTTTTATTTGCTTTGGTTGTGGATTGTGATGTAGCCAATTATTATAACAGGTTTCAACAATTGAATTACCTGTAACAAATATTATATGAGTTGGATTTATTTTTCTTTCATTACATTCTTTATGGAAGAATTCAAAAATCCAATCATCATGATACCCTTCAAAAGAACTATCAATTAATAATATTGCTTTTTCATTTTTTAAATCGGTTAAATAATCATCATCCAATAAATCAAATAAAGATTCATAATTTTTATGATTTGATGAATTACCACCTGCCCAATTATGTGGGTCATTATGAACACCAAGTGGTATTATATATTTTTCTGGTTTTAAATCTTTTGTAAAGGTATTTACTTCAAATAAATTATGGTTTATATTTCCACTAGATATTCTCATAGCATTAAAAATAGGTGCAAGTGTAAATCTATTACTACCTAACTTATTTTTAAACGTACCCCCATCCATTACAATATGGGATTCAGTATCACTTATAACAAAATTCATATTAGTTTGGTTTATATTCACCATCTTCAAAGTGAGTTATATCTCCTGGTCTTATTTCTACATTTGGTATTGTTTTATCAACATCAATTCCTTGATACCAAACTGCTAATTCAGGAAATGTTTTACAGAAGTCCTTACCTCTTCTTTTATCGTATTGCTCGTAGAATGATTTAAAATCGTGGAATTGAATTTCATCTTCTCCTTCGGTAGTAACATGACCAGTTTTAACAACTTCTATATAATCAATTAATCTTTCAATCTGTGCAATTTCTCCATCACTAAATAATTGATAGAAATCTGGTTCAGCTTTTCTTTCCTCAAACCAACCTTTTAATTTTTTGTGTAAAAATGATTTAACATCATTTGGTAAAGCTAATGGAGACATAAATGCAGGCCATCTTAGTATATTAAAATCTACATTTGGTCTATTAGAACCATATTTCTTTTTTAATACAATCATATCATCCAAGAATTCTGTGATTGAAAATAAACATAGTGAATTTATTGTCATCATTACTGTTAATGAACGAAATATATCTTTGTTTACACCCTCAAGAAAAGCAACCATATGTTTTCTCCATTCAGGATAAATTAAACCATCTCTAATATATTCTGCATGAGCTCCCATTGCTTCGTTAGATGTATATAAATCAAATTCTTTAATTGGTAATTGATACGATGCATCAATCAATCTTTGTATTCTTTTAAAATTACCACCTAAATTAGAATTTACAGCTAATCTAAGTTTATCTGATTTATGGTCTTTCATTTTTTCTAAGAAACTCCAAAAATTTGGAGATGCACAAGGCTCTCCACCGGTAATTCTTATTTCTTCCAAACCACCTTCAATTAATTCAGGCCACCATTTAAGAAATGCCTCAACATAAGGATTTTGTTCATTATACTTACCATTTGCATCTGCCCATTCACCATTATTTTGATATGCTCCTGCTGATACTGATTTAAACTTTTGATGTGGTCCAAATTTATCAATATCCTTACCCCAAGTTGTAGAATATCCCGCATTACAATATGAACACGCAAAATTACAAGTTCTATCAAATGAAGCTTCAATTGTTTTAGGAATTATATCAGCATCCCATGGTAAATCTTTTATTGCTGCAATATCCTCTTCTTTATAAATTTTAGATTTATATATTCTATCTGCTATGTTATCTCTACCAATATCTTCAATCTTCCAACAATACGAACATTCTGCTGGTCTTTTTCCTTCCAACATCATTTTTCTTTGTCTTTTAGAGAAATCTGTATTATGTAATTCAGATGGTCTTTCTTTTAATTTTTCTACATCAATTGGATGTGGTAATGGTAAATGACATGAGTTTTTAAAACCATGCCCTAAGTGTAGAGATACGTTGTACCATTTTGCTGCACAAAATGATTTTGAAATACTATTGAGATTATCATCTCTCCATTTTCTTAATTTTTCTGTTGACATATTTTTTTATTTTATAAATTCTGTTGGTACTTTTTCGACAAAGTATGTATTTTCTGAGTTATCATAAATTATTCCTTGGTTATTTACCGTATTAAAGTCATAATTAAATATTATATTTTTATATTCATCAATTTTATTTAAATTGTTAATATCAGTTTCATATATTTTTTTAATTATTTCTATATCAGAAACATCTTCTACAAAGAATAAACTATCTATATCTACCGAACCATGGTAACGATGTTCAGGCACTTCAGTTCCAGGATTACCTGTTCCTAAATATAATCCTTCACTTCTGTAATCATCTATTAGATTTTTATCGAAATCAATTTCACCTATTTTTTCAAAGTTTTTGTAAATTATAAACTCATCATTTTTTCTAACTATCGTAATTACAATACCTTTTGAAATTTCATCATAGTTTACTCCATGAAATGGTAGATAATGAAATTCATCATCGGCTACCTTAGTTGTTGCTTCGGTCCAAAACTCTAACGCTAAAGTATCTGCTTCTTGGTTGTATGTTAACCCAAAGTTTTTACCAGGTTTACCAAATATACAAAATATATTGTCAGACTCTAACTCCTTATCTAATTTAAATTCAATATTAATTGAATATTCTAATTGATGAAATAAATTTGATATTTTTTCAGATTCACTTTTATTAAACTCTGTAACATATTGATGGTCTTTATGTTCTGCCAAATCCCACTCATACTTAATCCAATATGGTTCTTTATAATTTATTATCATTTTATATTATTTATAAATTCACTCATTTCAGGATAAGTTTCTTCACAATCTAATCCTCTTCTTTGTTTGTAATCTTTAATATAATGTTTAAATTTCTTTTTACCCAATGAGAAATCAACATCAGATTTAGCATCTTCCAAAAACATATCTTTTATTCTTGTTATTTTTTCAATTTCTTTTAATGTAAATCCACTATCAGTTGGTTCTTGTAATTGATATGAATTTAAACTTCTATATGATGAGAAAAACTTCATATATTTTTCTAATTTTTCAAAATACGAAATATCTAAATATCCTTTTAATAATCTAAAACTTAAAAAATCAGGATATCTTAAATAAGATGTATCTATTATTAGTGGAGAATTCCAATATCGTTTTGTATTAAAATGCTTAACTTTAAAATCATATATTTTTCTTAAAAGTTTTTCATAACTAAATGGTGAAAATATATTGAAGGTAGACATTACAACAATAGTTAGTTCAGGTATCTCTGTAAGTATTTTATCAATGTTATCAAATAGTTGATTAAAATTTAACCCAAATCTAATATATTCGGCTTGGTCTCCAAATGCATCTACTGAAGTATATAATATAAACTCTTTTACTCGTTTTTCTTTAATTATTAATTTAGTTTTTTCTATGAACTTATCTATTAGTTTATCTTCTACACAAAGATTACTATTTATAGAAAGTTTTAAATTCTTATTAGGATTATCTGTTTGTATAATCTCATCTAATACCTTAAATGTATCTTTGGAAAGTAAAGGTTCTCCACCTGTTATTCTAAACGTATCCATACTCTTATAGAGTTCTGGCCACCACTTCCAAAAAGCTTCTATGTAAGGATTGTGTTCTGATTTTTTATAAGGAATTGTATCTTGACTCTCTAATGTTTTTAATGAATTAAATCCATCTCCAGTTGAAAACTCTCCATGTTTTCTCATTTCCTCTACCCATTTGGAAGAATACGATGGTCCACAATATCCACATTTAAAATTACAAGTATTAGAAAAAGATACTTCTACATACTTTGGTAAAAAATTATCTCTCCATTGTGAATCTTTTATTTGTTCAAAAAATGGCTTAGACCATGATTCTTCTGATTTAAAAATTCTATCAGAGTATGAATTAGAATTATCTTCTACCTTCCAACAATAACCACATTCTTTTGGTCTTTTGTTTTCTAACATTTCTTTCCTAGCTCTTTTCTTTTGAGAACTATTATGTAAAGCAGTATGGTCTTTTTGTATTTCCCTTAATGAAATTTTATGAGGTGCAGGATGGTGACACGAATGAGTAGTTCCATCATGCAAATGCATTGTAACTTGAGTCCATTTAGCTAAACAAAAACCACATCCAACAGAATTTAACTTCTGTTTCATTTGTTCAAAATTACTACCTATAACTTTACTCATAATTTTATGTTTATAAATTTGGCATTTGGTGTTATTTCTTCAACACTTACCAATTCATATTTTAATGAATTCATTCCATCTGATTTGTAATCCCATGTACCTTGTTGCATTTGATGAACAAATCTTTTTTCATTTCTAGCAGTAGTTTCTCCTTTTGCCCAAACTTCCTTACCATCATTATTTTTTACTAACCCCTCATCTTTATGAGGCAAACAATACATTTTACCAGGAACTCTATGTGGTACAGTTGTATATGGTATTTCTATTGTTTCATTTTTAAACTGACAATTATATGCACTACCATCATTACCATTGTTGGTTTTATCTATCACTAACCCATCTTCGAAGTTATAATGTAGGGATAACCCATCCTCTTCAACTTCTGTATGAATATTAGATACCTCATCCTTAGTTAATGCTCTATTCCACATTCTCACATCTGCAATATCACCTCTAAACCATTTTGATGGTTCTGTATCTGCAACCGATGTGGTTGTTCCAAGATAATAACTTGTATTTCCATATCGTTTTAGCATACCCTCAAATGATTGTGGTGAGGGTGTTCCAGTTCCCCATCTTGCATCAGATTCCTTTCCATTCATATAAAAATGAATATCATTCCCATCAACTACTAACGTAATCCAAGACCATCTATCCTCGTAGTTTTTCATCCATTGGTAGATATGTTCTCTTTGGTTATTCCATAAGGTTGCAGTATATGTTCTTGAGTTATTGTAACTAAAACCATAATCGTAACCTGGTCTACGAAGTATTGGATATTCACAAAATCTTCTGTCCATATCACCAACTAACCAAATTGGAACTTTTTCTTCTTGTTGGTGTGCTCTAACTAATACTGATATTGTGTGAGAACGAGAAGTTAAATTTCTTAATTGCCTAGTACATGGTATTTCTACATAAGATTTATATCCATCAAATGAAATAAAATCTTTAGGGTTTTTGTCAAACTCCATGTATTCGTAATTAGCATATCCTTCTAGTACACATCTCCAAAATAAATCATCATCTTCCATACCCCAATCCCAATAGTCATTTGAATAACCATTAGTTTTCTCAACTTGTTCTTTGGAGAATAAAATAGCTCCACCAAAATATTCTTCATATTTTAGCTCATAGTTCATTTGTGAAATTTGAGTGGCAATGTGTCTAGGTTTATCCTTTGGAAAAGAATAATCAGCCCCTCCACCTTCTTCAGGTATCATATCAATATCATGATACACAACATAATCACATCCTTCTTTGAACGCCCACTCAGCAGCGATGTTTTTAGTTGCTCCTCTATTGAACAACTTATCATCTACTTGATGACCAAAATAAATTTGATAATCAATTCCCCTATCCTTAAGGTATTTACCAATTTTTGGTATAAATTCTTTTAGATGTGATTCTCTATTTCTGTATGGTACACAAACTCCTAATTTCATTTACTTTGTCTAATATCTACTAATAATTCCATAACTTCTTCTAAATTATGCAATGCATCAGATGCATCACAATAATCTTGACAACATATTCCTAAATTACTATAAACTATACCAAGTTTAGTATCTACTTCATTCCATTTGTCCTCTAACGCCATCATGAATTAATTTTTTAAATTTTGTTGTACTCCAACCATGGTCTCTGTTTAAATAATGAACTGGTATATCTAATTCAAAACCTGTATAGGTTTTACCTCGATAATCATCTCCTAAGAATCTAATATCTGGTGTTAATCTTTGTATCAAATCTACCAATTCTTTTTCATAAGTATAATATGCAATTCCATCTATAAATCGTATAGAAGTTAATACCTCAGTTCGTTCTTCTTTACTAAGAATTGGTTTTAACTTTTCTGGTCTTTCAATTGATGGGTCTATATGTAAAAGAACTATAAGTTGTTTACAATATGATTTACATTCTTTAAACATTTTTATATAACCTGGATGTATTACATCGAAGTTACCTGCAATTATTCCTGTATTATATAAT
>MDSX01018134.1_pt1 | contig 17800 bp, 15 predicted proteins | sample 811141 | NCBI WGS metagenome assembly MDSX01 (sample SAMN05326642, study PRJNA326480) | marine metagenome | isolation source: seawater | place: Atlantic Ocean: South East | collected 2010 | reverse complement strand
TATTTGCAGAAATAGGTGGATGGGGAAATGATAAATACAAACCTGAGTTGCAATTGTTGTATAAAAAAGGCGATGGGTTTCGGCAGAATAATGGTTTTGAGCAGGTTAATGGAACCCTAAAATTGAACGTTCGTGGTTCAAGTACTAAGAATACTTATATGAAATTGAATTTCAACTATGAGAATTCAAACGCAACCTATACCGGACTTACGCAATGGTCATTTGATAATAATCCAAGATTTAACCCAAAAGAGGATGATAATTTTACGGTCTACAGATCGGCATTTGATCTAATACAGTCTGAAAAATTAAGTTCCTCCTTGTCAAAGAATACAACTGTATTCGCAAGTTATTTTGATAGGAGGTGGTGGAGAGAGAATGATGTTTTTATAAAGAGCAGTGACCTTGGCCTAGAAAGTCCAGATGCTCAACCGTATTACAGTCCTTTTGACCTGGTACGAGTTGGAAACGATAAGGACAATTTTGGCATACTCAGGACATTCTATGTATTGGGGTTGGAGAGGTCATATAAGATGCAACACCAGACATTTGGTCATCCATCTAAAATGGAGATCGGATGGAGAATTTATTGGGAGAGATTCATTGATGATAGAAAGACTGGTTTCACTTCTGATTCAGTATTTGCAACTGATGTTAGGGAAGGGGTTTATTTTAGAGGGTCAGGAGATTCACTAGAGATCCTTGGTACCAGTCATCACTATGAAACAATGGCTCTTTCTGGCTTTTTGAGTGAGTCCATTGACCTAGGTTCTTGGAGCCTTAGGCCTGGTGTCCGATTAGAATTATTTGAGCAGGAAAGAGTCGATAGAATGCAAGGCTCAATTTATCAGGATAAAACTATTTTTGTCTTATTACCAGGAGTGGCCTTTTCTAAGAGCATTGCTGGGATGAATCTTTTTGGAGGTGTTCACAGGGGGTTCACACCGCCATCAAGCGGAGCCTTGAAGATCCTAAATTTTGGAGAAAATTTAGATAATTCAGGGCTAGATCTAGATGCAGAAAAGAGCTGGAATAAGGAGCTAGGAATTAGAGGAACGCTATCGTTAATTGAATATGAATTTGCAGGGTTTCACATTGATATAGAGAATCTTGTAGCTGCAGGCAGGGGAACTGCATTTAAAAATCTTGGTAAGGTCACATCTCAAGGGGTTGAAGCGCGTATGGGTATTACCCTTTCGCAAATATCATTATTACTTCCAGATGTTAACGTTTCTTATGCTTTTCTATCAACAGAGGTCAAGGATGCTACGATCATATCTAATGTCTCAGGTTCATTTGGTTCTGAGATAAGCATCAAGGGTAATGAATTGCCATACTCTCCAAATCATACTCTTACTGCAGGACTTGAATTTAAGCCTATCACAAATCTTCGATTGAGAACAGACTTTCGCTTTGTAAGTAAGTCATACACTGATTTTGAAAATATAGAAATCTTTGATCAGATCGGTGTGACGGGACCAATACCAGAGTACAGCATACTAAATGTCTCTGGTAGTTATCAGTTTAATAAGAGTTTCAAGGTTTTCTTTTCTGGGAAGAATATCACCGATGAGGTTTATATTGGATCTAGATTGCACTCCAACCCTGGACAAAAAGAAGCGAACATTAGCTCGGGAATCATCCCAGGACCCAGAAGACAGGTAAACCTCGGACTAGAATATTCATTCTAGTTAACTAAAAATGATAAATCATGACCTGATAAATTTAAGAGAATTCCAGATTTTAATTGAAAATGAGTCTTAATTACAAAAAATTTCTAATCTAACAAGGAGAAGACAAAATGATAAACAAAAGTAAACTTCTTTACATCCTATCATTCATGGTAGCCATGTTCACTGGGTGTGAAGATAACAACGATGATCCTGTTGTAGATACTACGATCGAAACACCGACCTCATTTGTTTTTGAGAGTCGTTTTAGTGAAGGAGAGAGCAGTGTATCATACAATGGTCAAGTTGTAAGGAACCTATTGATCAATGATTTGAAAGGTCAGTTCAAAGGCGGTAATGGAACAAAAGTGTTAAGCATGATGGCTAACGATGATGCTAGTGCACAGATCCTTACCTCCGCTGGTACAACCGTTCAGTCTGCGTATCATGACATATCAACAAGTCATTTAAACGATAGACTAACAGCGGTCTCAAGCATCGTAATACCTGGTTGGGATAAAAATGCAGGTGATTTGCTTGGTGATTGGGCTACAGAACTTGGAACTCTTGAAACCGATGCAACTACAAACGCACACGGACACAGGCTAGATCAACTAGCACAAAAGACATTATGGGGTGCCGTATCTTTCTGGCAGGCTACATCAAAGTACATGTCAAAAATACCAACCGATGATAATACAATGTCAGATGAGGGAGATCCTTACACTGCAATGGAGCATCACTGGGATGAATCTTTTGGTTATTTTGGAGCCGCTCGTGATTACAATACTGGCTATACTGATGATAATGATAGAAAATCTGATCCATATCATGATTCTAATGGAGACGGATCTATTGACTTCAAAACAGAGTATAATGCTGGCTGGGCAGTTACTGCAGCAAAAAGAGATTTGGTTGATGGTGTGAGCGTAGATTATGATTTCACAAAAACAATCATGGATGCCTACCTTGAAGGTAGAACCCTAATTTATAACCAAGCACCTCTTGCTGAAATACTTGCCCAAAGGGATATTATTACAACGACCTGGGAGAAAGTTGTTGCCGCTGTTACCATTCACTACATAAATGATGTGGCAGCAGACATGGCGGCTCTCTATCCAGCTGATACAACAGCAGGTCCTGATTCAGAACTTTCAGCTGACTTGAACAATCACTGGGGAGAAATGAGAGGCTATGCGCATGGCTTATTGTACAATGAACTTGATACAAGAACTATGTCATATGACCAAGTGGTCTCTCTGTTGAATGTCATGGGAACTGCACCTGTATATCCATCTGCAGGAGAAACGGCATTTTATACCTATCACGGTATGCTATTGACCTCTGCAAAGACAATGCTACAAGAAGCTTATGGCTTCTCAGATGAGCACATGGCAAACTGGTAGAGCATATAGTATCTATCTTATAAATAAAATAAGGGTTCTTATAAACTAAGAACCCTTATTTTTTATCTGTCACAAATTCTTGTTTTGAACAGATTAAACAAAATTCAATCTAACCTCATACTCTTTGTAGCCTGCATTTTATCAAGAGTGGTTACTAGCATATATCATATTGAAGACATTGATAGTCTAAGGTTCGCACTTGCTATTCAAGAGTTTAGCATTATCAAACTTCAACCACATTTTCCAGGTTATCCTGTGTTCTGTTTTTTTTCAAAAATTCTCTTCTTTTTTACGAACAGTATTGGGGTCACTTTCTCCATTATAGGCGGTGTCTCGATATTTATTATCATCTATTTCATATTGAGATTGGCAGATATTGAATTAAACACATTCAGAGGAGTTTTTTGTTCAGCGCTGATCTTTTTTAATCCCCTGTTATATATCATGAGCAATAGATACATGCCCGACCTATTTGGAGCAGCAATCGCATTGACTGGAATCTATTTTTTAATTTCGGAGAAAAATTTCAAGTGGTCTGTTGCGATAGGATTCTTTTTAGTTGGAACTCTAGCGGGAATACGATTGTCTTACTTGCCATTAATGATCATACCCATTTTAGATGGGTTGAAAAAAATTCGTCAAAAAAAATATCTGCTTCTCTCATTCAGTCTGGGAATCTTTATTTGGCTTATCCCATTGATATGGATAACAGGAATAAATGATCTCTTTTTAGCGGCCTTCAAACAAACGATTGGGCACTTTACGGATTTTGGTGGTACTTCAATCACTGAAAATAACTGGGAGATGCGATTATTAACATTTTTTAGATCTATATGGTCAGATGGTCTTGGTGGTTATTGGTTTGGTAGACATTGGATCACGCTCATCTTATCAATAGGGCTTATTTATTTTACCTTTTCAAGTACACGTGTTATTGTCAATAATATCAAAAACGATAGAATTACACAAATGATGCTTTTCAGTATGCTAGCATACGCGGTCTGGATCTTGCTATTTCAAAACGTGATACATAAAAGTAGGCACGTAATTCCAATCGTCATTGTATTACTCTACTTAATAACAAGTGCTCAAAATATTGTAATATGGAAAGATATAACCTCGAAAGTGGTCTCTTTTAATTTTATGATCTCTTTATTGATCGTCTCAACTGTATTGGCGATACAGCATAAAAGTCCTTCTGCAATTTCCAAATTAAAAGATGACATGATCAGTCTTGATCCTGATAAAACAATAGTTAGTATTCCACTTGTTGAATACTACCTTAAAACACATGGAGTAAAAGCGAATTACATAAACATAAATGATCTGAGTCAGGGAATAGACTCTGATGATCTAAATCATGCAATACTGATTGGAGATCATTCTGCACTTTTAGGTGATAATTATCACATAATATCTGATTCCAGCTATTATCATAATCCATATGTAAATCGAATGTGGCCAGTAATTCATTCATTCAGGTTGCAAAGGTAGAATGAGTCAAAAACAAAAGATTCATATTCTTGGGGGTGGCCCTGCAGGCCTATCGGTAGGTTATTATGGAAAAAAGAAGGGGAAATCAATATCCATTCACGAAAGTTCAAAATATATTGGTGGAAATTGTAGGACAATCCAAATAGGCGATTATAGGTTTGATACAGGCGCACATAGATTCCATGATAAGATCTCCGATGTGACAAATGAGATAAAGCAATTGATGGGCGATCATCTAGTAGAAGTACATGCCCCGAGTAAAATATACTTTAATGGTAAGATGATTGATTTCCCATTGAACTTTCAAAGTGTTATTAAAAGTCTAGAATTATCTAAAATTCTTAAGATACTATTTGAGAATGCATTTAATGTTTTCAAATATCAAAGTAATTATGAAAACTTTGAGAAGTTAGCATACGCTAAATATGGAAAGACTCTATCAGATCTTTTTTTAATAAACTATACTGAAAAATTATGGGGGACTGAAGCAAAGAGGCTTCAAACCACTATTTCAGGTGACCGACTGAAACATCTGAGTATCTATACCGTGATCTTTGAAATGATATTAAAGAATTTTAAGTCAAAGCATCTTGAGGGGGCATTTTATTATCCCAAATTTGGCTATGGAACAATATTTGATAAAATGGCCAATTATATTGGTTTTGAAAATATTAAGTTGGATTCAAAGGTTGTTAGAATCATTCATGATGGTAATAAGATCAAAGAAATAGAACATGAAAACAGCAATTCCTCTCAGGTTGAATATGTCATAAATACTTTGCCAATAACATCCATCATTAAAATGATGGAACCATTGCCTTCAGATTCTCTTCTTCAAAAAGCAAAAAGTTTCAAATTCAGAAATCTAAAACTTTGTATTTTGACCTTGGACATTCCGTTTGTATCAAAAAATGCATCCATTTACTTTCCTGAAAAGTCCAATCCCATCACAAGAATATATGAGCCAAAAAATAGAAGCCATCACATGGCTCCAGAGGATAAAACATCATTGGTTATTGAGATTCCATTTACCCTGGGAGATAATATAGATTGCATGAATGACGATGAAATAATAGATATGGTAAAATCAACGTTAACAAAGAAAAAATTATTTAAGGGCTCTGATGTAATAGATTCTAAATTATTTAATATTAAAAATGCATATCCCATTCTTGAGATTGGCCAAGAAAAAGAGCTAAGAATGCTAATTGACTATCTTCAATCATTCAAGAATCATCAACTAATAGGTAGGAATGTTGAGTTTAAATATTTGCACACTCATCACATAATATGGAAAGCGAGAATGCTAATTGAAAATTTGGAATCTTGACTAAACCTGTAGAGCAATTGGCTTAGATTTAGTTGCCCTCATTACGATATTATTTTGATTCCATACCATTGACAGTGCATTCAAAAGATGATCGATGTCATCTTTTGTGTGCTTTGGTGTCACTGTGATGCGTAGTCTTGCACTATCCCTAGGAACTGTAGGGTAAAAAATTGGTTGTATGTAGATATTATGGTCATCAAGAAGTTTTCTTGAATAGGCTTTCGCTTTCGATGTACTATAAGCTAATAATGGTATTATATGACTGTCGCTATCAACAAAAGGAATCTTTAAATCCGTTAATCTATTTCTGATATACTTAGCCTTATTAAAAATATCTTCTCTTTTTTCATCAAGACCTTCAACTATTGATATGCTCTTTGAGGAAGCAGCTGCGATTGAGGGCATCATTGATGTAGTAAAAATAAAACCTGGTGCAAAAGATCTTATAAAATCTATCATGGTGTCATCTCCAACGATATAACCACCTATTTGTCCAAAACCTTTCGCTAAAGTACCATTTATAATGTCTATATCATTTGAAACTCCGTTCTTGTACGCAACTCCTCGTCCTCCGGCACCATAAAGTCCAACAGCATGGACCTCATCTAGGTAGGTAAGTGCATCATATTTTTTTGCCAGGGCAACGTAATCAGAGATATTTGTTTCAGTACCATCCATGGAATACAAAGACTCGAAAACAATTATTTTTGGTATATTTTTTTCAGTTGATTTCAATAATTCTTCAAGATGATCAAGGTCGTTGTGTCTAAATATTGAACAATCAGCTTTTGAATTTTTTATACCCTCAATTAATGAAGCGTGGTTCAACTCATCTGAGAATACTTGGATTCCCTTTAAGCGTTTGCATAGCGTCGCTAATGTTGTTTGATTTGCAACGTATGCAGAAGTAAAAATGAGACCTCTTTCCCTTTTGTGAAATTTTGCGAGATCAGATTCTAACTGATTATGATAGGGGGTAGATCCTGAAATGTTTCTCGTCCCACCAGAGCCTGTACCAACAGTTTTAATGATTTCTATCATTCTATCAATAACAGCCGGATGGTGACTCATGTTCAAATAGTCATTTGAGCACCAAATAGTTGTGTTGCTATTAAAATTTTCTTGAAATTTGGATTCTCCAGAGAAATCTATTTCTGTAAATGGGAAACTCTCCTTACGCCTGTATATAGGGGTAAAGGTTCTTCCAAATCCATTTGACTGGAATTCTTCCAACTGATTTTTAATGACTTTTTTATAATTCATGATTTCATTTTATGTTTTAGATAGAATGGAAATATAATTAGACTCGCCAGTCGAAATTACGAATAATACTTTAATTTTAACAAATACAAGTGTCAAAAAAAATAAATACAATTTCAATTGTTTCTAGAGCAAGTGCTTTAGCAATGATTCAAGCCAAAATGGTTGGAACAAAGATCAAGGAATCTTGGCCAGAGATATCTATTGTTTATCATACAACCAAGACCAATGCTGATATTGATACAACCATTAACATTTCAAATCCTGGAGAGGTGGGGATTTTTACAAAAGATATCAGCAGGAATATTATCAGTGGTAAGCACGACATTGCTGTTCATTCATGGAAAGATCTTCCAGTTGAACCCTCCAGTGAGACAGAGATAATCGGAACTCTTTCAAGAGGTGACATGAGAGATGTTTTGATCATGAAACGGAATACGGCATCTCTAGAGTATAAAGAGAATATAAGTGTCCTTACATCCTCACCTAGAAGAAAATTTAACCTCGGAAGAATCCTTCCAAATATTATTCCAATTAAGTTTAAAAAGCTTAATTGCCTTGACATTCGGGGTAACATTGAAACAAGGCTCAAAAAATTCAACTCTGGAAATGCCGATGCAATAATTTTAGCCAAAATTGCTCTTGATCGCTTATTAGAGCAGGGTGACAACCAAACTAGAGACTTTATAAAAGGCATTATAAAAAATAATAATTGGTCAATATTGCCTTTATCATTATTCCCAACAGCGCCAGGCCAAGGCGCAATAGCAATTGAAGCTAAAAAGGGCAGGGATGAGCTAAATGAAATTATAAACAAGATAAATTTTTTAGATGCTTTTCAAAATGTTCATGAAGAAAAAGTTACTCTATCAAATTATGGAGGAGGCTGTCATCAAAAAATAGGTGTCTCAGTATGGAATGAGAAAGATACAAGGTTTATGTCCTTAATTGGTAAAACTGACAAAAACCGGTTACTAAATTTCTTTGGACCAAAGGAACAATCTAATAGAAATAGTGTAGCCAACGACCTTAATCTTATCTATCCATTAAATAAAGATAAAAAAATCTTTAAAAGAAATAGTGTCAATAATTCTGCTAAAATTAAAAGTATAAGAAAAAGTATAATTTATTTAAGTAGAAAAAATGTACTTGATGATATTACAAATATCCATTCATCAAATATCATTTGGTCCAGTGGAATTAATTGCTGGGAATACGCTGTTTCTAATGGATACTGGGTCAATGGAACGAGTGATAGCTTTGGTGAAAAAGAAGATAAAAATATAGGAAACTTTATTCCAATAGATACACCAAGCTATAAGCTAAGCCATGAAAGATCAAAAGGAGACATTCATACACTCATACCAGTTTATGAACTTAGCTTTCAAAAAGAAGTGTTGAACAAATTATATTTAGAGAATAGAACACACTTTTATTGGATGAGTCCGATTCAATTTGATATTATTATAGAACACTATCCAGAAATCATAAATAAGGAACATAGCTGCGGTTTTGGGAGAACATACGACCACATAAAAGAAAGATTACCCGAAGGTAAGAATATTTCTCGATTCCATTCCTATAAAAGTTGGCTTGCATTTCAGAAGGGAAACCATAAAAATGAATAAGAGATTTCATAACGCTTTGAATCAAGTACCACAACCCATTCCTCCTATCTGGTTTATGAGGCAGGCTGGTAGGTATCATACGCACTATCAAGGTCTTAGAAAAAAGTACTCATTTGAGACACTTTGCAAGAATCCGGAACTGGCAACTGAGGTTGCATGTGGACCTATTAATGATTTTGACTATGATGTTGCTATCCTTTTTAGCGATATTCTATTTCCTCTCGAATTATTTGATCTTGAACTGAGTTACAACCCCGGACCAAAATTTGGCAATTATTTAGGGCCATCTGATGTAAAAAAGAAAGTTGACGATAGTAGAGTTGAAGAGCATTTGCAATTTCAATCAGAAGCAATGAGCCTCACCAAAAACAGGCTCCCAAAAGATAAAAGTCTTGTAGGCTTTATTGGTGGTCCTTGGACCATAATTTCATATGGACTTAACCTTAACAGAGAATCTGCAGTTGATGTTCTTTCAGTAGAACCATTTATTGAAAAAATACTATATGATAAGTTGATCCCTATTCTAAAAAAGAATATAGAGATGCAAATTCACGCAGGTGCAGAAATAGTATATATTTTTGATACGAATAGTAAGCAGCTGACAGAGAATTACTTTATTGATAGATATCTTAAAGTTGTTAATGAGGTACTATTTAAATCATTTCCTAATAGAATAGCCTATTTTTCAAAAAATGAAGCATTTTATAACCAAAGTATTTTACAAGAAAATTTCAAAGGGCTTTCAGGGAAAGTATTTCCTATGGAAGAAGGATTCTGCTCATATTTAAAAGAAACAAAAGAAGGATTTGTTCAAGGCAATTTTTCACCAATCTCATTACTGAAACCACATGAAGATTATCTTACTGACTTCAATCTTTTCTTAACAAAAATGAAAGGTTTGTCAGTATCAGAAAGATCTGGATGGATATGCAGTCTAAGTCATGGTGTATTACCAAAAACTCCTGAGATTAATGTTAGACATTTCATTCAAACGATTCGTGAACAATTTGCAGGGGAAAATTAGAATTGAAAGGTTTTGAGCCAAATTATCAAGATAAAGTTGGAGTATTGATTACAAATCTAGGTACTCCAGATAACCCTGATAAAAAAAGCCTTAAGAGATATTTGAAACAATTTCTCTCTGATAAGCGCGTGGTCGATTATAATCGAGCTATCTGGTATCTTATACTCAATGCCATTATTTTAAATATAAGACCTAAAAAGTCTGCCAAGTTATACAAATCTATTTGGACTGAAGACGGATCTCCTTTGCTAGTAAATATGCAAGGTATCATCAATAAACTGAAAGATAAATATGGCAATCTTCATTTTCAGTTAGGGATGCGCTACGGAAGTCCATCAATCGAGGATGCACTCAATTATTTTAAGAATGAAAATATTTTTAAGATATTAGTGTTACCTTTATATCCTCAGGCGGGATCGCCAACCAATTCAAGTACATTTGATGAAATATCAAGGGTTCTTAGCAACTGGCCGTGGATACCAAATCTGAGATTTGTTAATGGTTACCACGATCATGCTGAATACATAGCAGCTATATCTAATAGTATAAGAGAAGGGACATCTAATTGCAAAGATATAGAAAAGATAATTTTTAGTTTTCATGGAATGCCAATGCGATATCTCAAAGAGGGTGATCCATATTACTGTTTCTGTCATAAGACTGCCAGGCTAGTGGCCGAAAAACTTGAGTTGAGTGAAGATAAATATATAATGGCTTTTCAATCAAGATTTGGAAATGAAGAGTGGTTACAGCCTTATATAGATGAAGAAATTGTAAAATTTGCGAAAAATGGAGTCAAAAATCTTCATGTGATATCTCCTGGGTTTAGTGTTGATTGTTTAGAAACATTAGAAGAAATAAAAATGCAATATGATGAGCTCTTCAAGGAAAATGGTGGTACTAAACTTGAATATATACCTTGTTTAAACAGTGGAGACGATCATATCAAGCTAATTGATAATATTATTAAAGAAAATATGGATGGTTGGTCAAGTGAGACATAATGCTGAAGAGTGGTTTAAAGAGTTAAGGGGGAAATTAGTCTCAACTCTTGAGGGGCATGAGAGTGTGCAATTCAAGGAAAAAAAATGGAATCACGCAGGAAAGGGTGGAGGACTGATGAGCATAATAAAAGGCGATCTAATTGAAAAAGGAGGAGTGAATATATCGACTGTATCTGGCAAGTTTTCTGATAAAATGAAAGAGCGAATACCAGGAGCGAAGGAAGATCCTTCATATTGGGCAACAGGAATAAGTGTAGTTTTACATCCAAATAATCCAAACATACCCTCTATGCATTTTAATACAAGATATTTATCAACAACTCAAACATGGTTTGGAGGAGGAATTGATATTACTCCTTGTCTTGAATTTGAAAAAGAAGCCCAAAACTTTCATAATAACTTAAAAAGTATGTGCGATAAGCATGACAATGATTATTATCCAAAATTTAAAAAATGGTGCGATGAATATTTTTTTATTAAGCACAGGAATGAGCCTAGGGGAGTAGGTGGAATATTCTTTGATTATTTAAATGAAGGAGATTCATTATCTGAATTTCAATTTGTAAAAGATGTGGGTCTTTTTTTCCATGACTATGTCGATAATATACTCAAAAAGAATAAAGATAAAACATGGGATGACAATGATAAAAAGAAACAATTCATCAAACGTGGAAGGTACGTAGAGTTTAATCTATTATATGATAGAGGAACTAAGTTTGGTTTAGAAACTGGCGGGAATGTTGATGCTATTTTGATGTCAATGCCTCCACAAGCAAGTTGGAAATGATAAATGGGCAATATTTACCAGTGGGTCAAAATTGTCCATATCATGTTTGTAGTTGCTTGGATGGCTGGTTTGTTATATCTACCAAGAATATTCGTTTATCATTCTATGGACAATATCAAGGAGGATACTTCCAAGATTTTTGAAATAATGGAGTATCGTTTGTTTTATTATATCATGTATCCATCAGCAATAATCGTATGGATTACAGGAATTTATATGGCTCATGTTCTAGGATTATATGGATGGCTTATAGCTAAATTTTGTTTTGTTTTTATTCTTACAGGTTATCATGTGAATCTGGCAAAATATTTGAAGGATTTTGCCAATGGAAGGAATAAAAAGAAGACTAGATTCTTTAGAATAATCAATGAGGTCCCATTTTTGATCATGTTTTTTATTTTAATATTTGTTATCATAAAACCTGATATGTGATGAGAATAAAATGAAAATTACTAAAAGAGAATTTCCAAAGACTAGATTAAGAAGGGCTAGGATGAAATCATTTTCAAGGAAAATGGTTTCAGAGAATAGATTAAGTAAAAATGATTTAATATGGCCAGTCTTTTTAACGGAAGGAACAGATAGAATATTAGATATTGAAACAATGCCTGGTGTCCACAAGTATTCTGTTGATATGATACTTAAGGAATTACAAAAACCCGTTGATCAAGGACTTAATGCGATAGCGTTGTTTCCTAGTATTGAAGATGAAAAAAAAGACGAACAAGGATCTAATGCATTCGAACCTGATAATCTAATATGTACAGCTATTAGAGCAATAAAAGAAGTATACCCAAGCCTCGGATTGATATGTGATGTAGCCTTAGATCCATATACTGATCATGCCCATGATGGTATAATATACAAGGGGCAGGTGGACAACGATAGGTCATTAAAAAAATTGGTCAAACAGTCCTTATTACTTTCCGATGCAGGTTGTGATATTTTAGCACCCTCTGATATGATGGATGGAAGGGTCGGGATAATTAGGGATGCGCTTGAAAAGAAAGAGCACCATGATGTGATGATAATGTCATACGCAGTGAAATATGCTTCTGCATTATATGGCCCATTTAGAAATGCAGTAAATGCGGGTAAATTAATCGAACCAAGCGATAAAAAATCCTATCAAATGAATGTTTCTAACAGTTTTGAGGCAATGCATGAAATTGCAATGGATGTTAATGAGGGCGCAGATATGATAATGATAAAACCAGGCTTACCATATCTAGATATCATAACTAAAGCAAAAGATACCTTTGGAATGCCTACTTACGCATATCAAGTTTCAGGTGAATATTCGATGATCAAATCAGCAGCTAGAAATAACTACATCCAAGAAGAAGAGACAATTCTTGAAACAATGCTTTGTTTTAAAAGAGCAGGTGCAGACGGTATTTTTACATATTTCACACCCTATCTATTAAACCTATTAGATTAAAATAGCTATTGATGTAGTTAGATACATTTGTCGCTGATTAAAAATATTCTTTGATATTGATTATTGGTTTTTTAATTTATTATTGAGATTAGGTCTCAATAACAATAATTACATATAAATTAAATAGACAAGGATATTTAATGCTTCGATTGTATGATGAAAAACCAATATCAATATTTTTGAGAGAAAATGATCGTAGGATCAGTGTTGAATTTTGTAATATTAAATTGAAAATGAAATCCTGTCAGTTTCAGCTCTTTCACCGATATTTAGGAGGTGTAAGTCAGAAAATAAATGAACATACAGACTCTGTTGAACTGCTTTTAGTAAAAGATAGTCTTAATGTTACAATATCATTACATCATTTTTTTCAGTTGAATAATGCAGTTAAAACTGTGATGTCAAATAAGTTTGGCAAGGACTCAATATTATTCAATTAAAAGTTAAATTTTAGTATTCAGAAATCTGATTATTTTACAAATGATTGGTATGCACTAAGAATTGAGAATAAGACTCTATGTTCAGATACCAATTCAAATAAAAGATATCATAGTTTCTTGAGTATTAGTATCATAAAAAATAATAGTTAGTACTTTTTAGAGGCAAACAATGAAATCGATCTTTTTTTTATTAATAAGTCTTAATATCTTTATTTCATGTGATCAAGGGGTAAGTTTAAATGAGAGGCATCTTCTAGAACAAAAATTAGACGCCTTTAAATTTTTAAGCGATTATCATCATCAACTACATATAATGATAGGGGAAGAGGCAGGTAATAAGACCAAGGCTTTCGATGAATTCAAAAATGCACCAATTATAAAGAAAAATAATGAACTATTGCCAATATATAATGCCATTCTAAGAATTAAAGATGTTAAAACTGACCAAGTAAATGTAAAACGTTTGGATGATCTTGTGGATTACTATCAGTCAGGTCTTTCAATCCAGATCGAGGCAATTCTCAGAGGGGTAGGATACAAGGAAAACCTTGATATGGATACGGTTATGGAACTTTACGATGAGCTAACAAAAATGAGTAACTAAAATTCTATTTCGACACCACCTACAGGTATGAAACTAAAATAGGCTGTTTCTAGAATATCTTGTTTCTCTCTACTCCAAAAGTATGTTTCAATATTTTTTCTATTGTAGGCGTTCCATAATTCAATATAGGTGATAATGTTGCCATATTTCATTTTCTTCCGTCGCTCGTATCTTAAAAATAGATTATGGTAAATTGGAGTTCGAGACCGATTAAATTCATTATAAAAAAGTACTTCTTCATCATCTAAATTTGAATTTACTAGGTCAATCTTCGTGTAGGGTCTACCACCAAATAATGACCATCTAAGAGATATCTCCCACCTAGAACTTGGCCTATATCCCCCAACTATGTTAAAGAGATATTCATAATTATTATTTCGATTACGTTTCACACCTAGTTGATCATGATAAGTAGATTTGTATATCGTGCCTCCAATAAGTCCGTAAAAATTGGTAGCTCTTTTTTTCTCAAAGAGTAGTTCAACCCCAGTTGTCTTTGCTTTACCATTTGAAACAATATTTCTATAGGTTCTTAGTTGGTCTAATAAAAAAGTAGGATCAGTAAATATTTGATTTCTTTCCATCATTGGAGCATTATTATACTTTTTTTCATAGACTGACATAGAAAATTTTGTACTACTTGTAATTAATTTTTCAAATGTTAATGAATGTTGTGTCGTATTTATGGACTCTAGATTATTTTCTTCAATCACACTGAGATATTTTTCCGGTGGATTTTGATAGTATCTTCCCGAATTAATAATAATATTGCCCCAGCCCTTACTAAATGAAAAGTCTACATTTATCCTTGGAGCAATTAAGATCTCTCTTTCAAAGTCATTCCAATTAAATCTAGAGCCAATTGAGATTAATACTTTTCTAAACAAAATTGATTTTATGCTTATAAAACTAGACAGATTAGTTACTAGTACATCATTTTTTGAATTCACATTATTCAAAAAGAAATCATATTCAAGGTTTCGATTTTGTATCTCAAATCCAAATGCACTGCTCAAGATCTTATTGAACTGAATATGATTTATTTGACGAGCATTAAATGTTCTGAAAATGTCATTAGTACTAAGGCTAATTGTATCCGATTGATTTTCGTAGAAAGTGGCATCAGCATTTTGTTTTGAAATTGAAATAGATGTATTGGAGTATGCATTTTGGTTCCAAATATGCCTATGCCCTAATCCAATTGTATTTTGTTTATTTTTTACATTGCCATAAGTATCCTCTCCAGCTGATATGGATTCTTCTTTTTTTCTTTCATAAAGACTGTTTCCATTTACTAATAAAATTGTAAAAGCATCATAATGACTCGGGCTATACTTTAATTTTCCTTGTAGATCATCATAGCTGGGCAGACCACCTCCAGCATTGATTGCATCAGATATTAGATCAAGGTAACTCCTTCTATATGAACCAATGAAAGTAACATCATGTAATAATGAGCCTTCAATTAAACTCCCAGCTCCACCCATACCGATGGAAACATTTCCCGCAAGTGAATCTTTTTTACCATCTCTATAACTTATATTTCCATAGCTTGAGAGTTTATTTCCAAATTCTGCAGGGAATCCGTTACTAAAAAACTCAATGTCGTTTACCATTTCAGTATTAATCATTCCTATTGGACCATTAGATCTTCCATCTGGAGTATTGAAGTGAGAGATACTTGGAATATGAATATTATCAATCACAAACCCATTTTCTGTTGGGCCACCGCCTCTCACTAGCATATCCTGTCTATTTTCACCAACACTTGCCACACTTGGCAATGCATTTAAAATTCGAGAAATTTCTTGTCCTGAACCAGGTGCTCTCCTTATTTCATCATTATTGAAAGAAATAGAATTATACTGATCAACACTAGTTTTTGAAAAATAACTTTGTGTTACCATCACACCTTCATAATTGATAATGGCAGGATTTAATTCTATTTTCAAAAATTCGTAAGCATTATCTCTAACCCAGATATCAGCGACGAATTTAGATTCATATCCCATATAGGATACTGAAATCGAATAAAATCCATTTTCAAGTTCTGAAATGAGAAAGTCCCCGTTTTTATCTGAAATCACTCCTTTAATGGTCCCAACTACAGAAATATTTGCACCTTCTAACGGAAGTTGATTTGTTTTGTCAATGATATTACCACTTATCGTTCCTTCAGAATGAGATAAGGATTGAAATAATATCAATGAAATAATGACGTATTTCATTGCCATGATAATCTTAATAATTATATTTTAATTTATATATAAGAACCTATTGATAAAGCTAGTTGGCTAGCTCAAAACTAGGTTTGATTAAATTAAATTTTAAAAGTTATCTCTCAACATTTTCTTTAATTCTGCCTCATGCATCTCTTCTGCAGCAATTTGAGTTCTAGCAAATTCTTCTAACATTATAGAACCGTCTTTAACGTTTTTTAAGAGTTCATAATATGATTTTATTGCTTCTCTTTCATGCTCAAGGCATTCATTTAATATGTCCTCAGTTGAATGTTTATGCGTTTCAAGGAGGTCGCTTATTTTTAATGTAGGATGTTCTCCTAGGCTTGTAACGTGCTCACCAACTGCTTCTGCGTGTGCTAAGGATTCTTGTGCTTGTTCTCTTAGCCACTGAACAACTGATAGTCTATATGGACCTTGTACCATAAAAGCATAGTGTGTGTATTTTACAACTCCAGCTAATTCGTGTTCTAAAATTTTATTTAACGAATCCAGAACTTCTTTATTATCCATTTGATGACTTTTCCATTTTTAATTAGTTAATAATTATACTGTATTATGCCTAAAAGCTTACAACAAAATTAATAGATAAATAAAATTAGTCTGTATTGGTTTTGTAAAACAATTGCTATAGTTTTATTTTCGATCGTTAATTCAAAAACATTACTTTAATATGGTTATATCAGAACGAAAATTAGAAGAAAGAAAAATGCGTCAGAATCGTATTCTTGAGGGTGCTCTAAGTGTTTTTAAGGAAAAGGGTTTAGATGGTGCAACTATGGATGAGATAGCAAATACCTCTGGCTTTGGGAAGGCGACGCTCTATTATTATTTCAAATCTAAAGAAGAGGTTTTTTCAGCAATTTTAGTAGATGGATGGCAAAATATATGGGAATCTTTAGAACCAGTCATTGCGGAACAGGATTCACCAAGAAAAACATTTGTAAATGTATTAATCAAAATTGCAGAAAATGCTCAGAATCGTCCAGGGCTATTTGAATTCCTATTCAATGTACCGAAGACCATAACATTAGATGATCAACCTTGGAAAGATTATCAACACAGATTGTATGCAATCCTCCAAGGGTTATTAGAAGACGGTGTAAAAAAAGGAGAGTTTCCAAAAGTTAATCCAAAGTTAATGTTTAAAGCATTGGGTGGTTTGTTTATGGGACTGGTTTTTATGGGAAATAGAGATGAACCTGTTTCTGAAAAAGAGGTTGAAAGTCTTCTGAATGAATTAATAACCGAGCCCAATATAGAAAGTTAAAACTTTTATTAATTAATTTAAGATACGAGTTAATAAGCTTGCTAAAATTGAAACCAAAATGGATTGAATCATGGGCTTTGATTTATAAAGAGGGTGGTGTAAAACTATTAATCAGGGATAAAGGGTGGAAAGTAGTTCTATTATTTTTTGCGTTTTATTTAGTAAGAGATACTATTTTGTATATTTTAATACCATGGCTTGG
>MDSX01097330.1_pt1 | contig 17801 bp, 14 predicted proteins | sample 811141 | NCBI WGS metagenome assembly MDSX01 (sample SAMN05326642, study PRJNA326480) | marine metagenome | isolation source: seawater | place: Atlantic Ocean: South East | collected 2010 | reverse complement strand
CGCGGCGCGTCGTCGCGCGCGCGACGACGACGAACGACGCCGACGACGACGACGACGCGAGTGACGACGCGAACGACGCGCTGAAACGCGTCGCGGCGACGACGCGCGGGAAAAGGCGACGGGCGGAGTCCACGGACGCGGTGGCGACGTTCATGACGCGCAGATTCGGGCTCAAGGGCGGCCTGGCGTGGTTGGGGGCGCTGACGTTCGGCGTGCTGAGCGAACAGCTCAAGACGAGACGCGAGACGCGCGAGGCGATCGAGAACACCGAGGACGTGCGGAGGGAGGATTTGAAGACGGTCGAACTGCCGAGCGGAGTGACGTACGTGGAGTACACGCGGGGGGGGGGAGCGTGTGCGAAAGCAGTACCTGTGCGCGGCGAAACTGCGCGCGCGCGCGGTTTCGGCGGAGGAGGCCGAGGCGTACGCGTACGACACGGAGTCGGCGGGAAGGGAAATCGTGTGGTCGTTCGGCGGGAAGCTCGGACCGCCGTTGTGTCGAGGGTTAGAGGAAGGCGTCGCCGGGATGCGACAGGGCGGGCGACGCGTCGTGCGCGTGCCGGCGCGATTGGCGTTCGGGAGCGACGGCGCGGATTTTCCGCGAGGCGGTAAAATCGACCCCGACCGCGACGTAGAGTTCGACGTCACGCTGACGCGCGTGAGCGTTCCACCGAGTTGAAGTGAGATTAAATGTCGTTATTCATCGCCGAGCCCGCGCCTTTCGCTCTCAACGCCTCGCCCTCGAACGTCAATCCGTCGTATCCGTTTTCCATGAAGGCTCGAATGTTCGCGTGCGAGTCCCCGCTCGGCGCGTTCGCCACGTCCTCGTAGTGCTCGCAAAACAACCGCAGCGCCGCGCCCTCGCTCAATCCTCGCATTTTCGCGAAATAAAACGTCTTGCACGATCCACTGTTCGTCCCCGCCGCGTTCCTCGTCTCTCGCGACGTCCCGACGCCGCTCGCGTACGCCGTCGGCTCGAAATCAAAGCACTCGTCGATCTTCGCCATCACCTCCTGAAACTTCACGTTCGCCAGCCCGAACTCCTGCTCCGCGAGCTCCGCGAGCGTGTCCACGATCGCTTTCACGCTCGGGTTCGCGTTCGTCGCCAGCGCCTGCGCCCGCATCGCGCGCACCATCTCGCCTTCGTCGCGCGTCGACGCCCGCGCGCGCGTCGCGTCGCGCCTCGACGTCGCGCTCGCGCGACGCGCGTATGAGCGCACGCGCGCGACGCGCGCACGCGCGCCCGCGCGCGCGACGGACGTCCCGGACGTTTGCGACATTCGAATCTTTCGCGACGTTCGCGTCGACGTGTGCGGCACTCATCGACGACGATGCGAGCGACGTCGACGTCGCGCGCGCGAGCGCGAGCGCCGCGCGCGCGTCGCGCGTCGTCCGCGATCGCGCGGCGCGGTCGTCGAGCGACGCGCGCGCGCGCGTCGTCCGCGAACGGCGACGATGAGTCGACGAGGAAGGATTCGAAATCGTCGAGCGACGAGGCGAATGAACCGGCGTGGGCGCGCGCGGGGCGGGACGGGGCGAACGGACGACCGATATGGGAGATGGACATCGACGCCGAGTTCGATCGCGTGGAACGGGCGCGACGGGAGCGGGAGATGAAGAGCGAGGCGCGCGCGAACGCGGGGTTGGGGTTCGGACGGGCGAGAATGTTGGACGACTTGAACGTCGATTTGTCGGCGGCGTTGAGAAAGCGCGAGGACGAGGACGATGAGGAGGACGATGAGGAGGACGATGAGGAGGACGAGGATGACGACGACGCGGAGGGCGAGCGACGAAGACGGCGACGCGATGCGGAGGGACCGCGATTATTGAGCGACGGCGCGTCGGCGTTGTTCGCGGACGCGACGCGAGATCCGGCGCTGCGATACGTCGATAAGAATGGACGCGTCAAGGGCGAACCGACGGCGTTGGATCTGGCGACGACGAAGAAGGGAGACAGTAAGTATAACCTGCGCGGTTGGAATTACGCGCCGACGCGAGCGGAGAAAGGGCGGTGGCAAAGAGAGTGGGAAAAGGCGGAACGCGCCAAGGCGCTCAAGACGCCCGGGTACAGACCGCAGAGCGGAATCGCGATTAAATCGAAAATTAAGGACGCGACGTTCATGCCGGTCAAGGCGTTCGCGGATTTAACGGATGAAGAGAAAGCCGCGCGACGGGCGGCGGATCAGGTCAAGTACGCGAAGATTAAGGAGGACTTATTGCTCACCACGGCGGGCATGGCGGGCTCGGGCGCCGTCGCCGCCTTCGCCGTCGGCGGCGCGAACATGGGTTACTCTTGGCTTCTCGGCGCCGCGGGTGCGATCGTGTACGTCCGCTTACTGAGCGGCAAAGCGGAATCCGAGAGCGTTCAGGGCGGTCCACCGAGTATTTTAGTACCCGTCATTCTCTTCATGGCGCTCAACCGGTGGAACACGCTCTTCGCCCCCGACGTCGGCGTCGCGTTGACGCCCATCCCGATGCTCCTCGCGTTTTTCACGTACAAGCCCGCCAGCGTGCTTCAGGCGTTCAAAGACGTCTTAGCGAACCCCGAAGACGCGGACGACGCGGAATAGACGGACAACGCATGTAAAGTCACCGCCCGCGCGCGCGCTCGCCGACGGCGCCCCCTCCTCGCTCGCGTCGCGCGCGCGTCACGTCGCGACGCGTCACCGCGCGATGCCGCCCGATGAATCGCTCGAGGCGCGCGACGCGACGAAAGACGTCGCGGACGACGCCCGCGCGTCGTGGTGGCGCGAGGAACTGCGCGCGGTGGCGCACATTTGTCCACCAATCATGACGCAGTTCGGGTCGCAGCAGTTGTTGATGGCCACGCAGCTCGTGTACTGCGGAAACGAATCGCGCGAGGCGCTCACGACGATGACGATAGCGGCGACGATGTGGAACATGCTCTGGATGGCGATCACGGGCGCCGGAGGGACGATGGACACGCTGGGAAGCCAGGCGCACGGCGCGGGGGACGCGCGCGCCGTCAAGTCGTGGGCGCTGCTCACGACGTGCGCCATCACCGCGTTTTGCGTGCCCGCGAACGCGATTTTAGCGGCGGGGAAAGAGATCGCGATCGGGGTGTTCAAGGCTGATAAATCTAGGGCTGGAGAGATTCGCGACTGCGCGCTCATCATGTGCGGGAGTTTTTATCCACTCGCGGCGACTCTGGGTTTACAGAAATACTTGAGCGTTCGGCGGAAAGTCGGAGCCGTGGGGCTGACTTCGGTGGCGACGCTGTTCGTAAACATCGCGTTTCATCACGCCCTCGTCGAGCAGCACAAAATGGGAGTCATCGGTAGCTCGATCGCCATGGTCGCGGCTCGGGCGATGAACCTCGCGATGTTGCTCGCGTACGTCTGCGTGGACGAGCGATGGTGGGCGAAGGGTGCGCTTGACGAATGGCGCTCGGCGAAGGCGGCGATAACCAGGGACATGGTCGCACGCGTCGCGCACTTGTCGACTCAAGGCGTCATCATGGTGTTCGGCGAGGCTTTCTCGTTTGAAGTCACCGTCGTTTTGGCTGCGCAACTGGGCGAAGTATCCCTCGGCGCGCACATGGTGATGCTCAATATTTGTACGATGACCTTCATGATGGGACCGATGTCGTTCGGCACCGCGGCATCGATTAGAGTTGGAAATTTATTAGGTATGCGAGACCCGCGCGGAGCGAAGCGTTCGGCGTGGTTAATAACGTCGATGTCTCTCACGTTTATGGCGGGGTGCTCGTTTATGATACTCTTCGCGATTAAACCTATCGCGAGGCTGTACACTGGAAACGACCCCGAGATCACGGCTACCCTCATCAAGATCGCCCCTTACGCCGCCGCTTTCCAGATATTCGACGCCTCGCTCGGATGCTGTAACGGCATCCTTCGCGCGTGCGGGAAACAGGCGTTCATCGCGAAGAGCAATCTCGCCTCTCTGTGGTTGTGCGGTTTGACCTCGGGCGCTTTAATCACCTTCGTCGGCGACGAAGGGGTGAAGGGTTTATGGATGGGACTCATGATCGGCGTCGGGATGGCGGGTTCGTTTCTCGCATCGGTGGTGTACCGTTTAGACTGGCAACACGAATCATTTTTAGCCACCCGCGCGGCGACCAACGTCTTTCGCGGCGGCGCGGCGCTGTAGACGAATTAGCACAACAACAACGGCTGGGAACTAGTGGCTCGCAATTTTTTCATGTATTTCACATCCTTCATTCATCTCACCCGGCGAACGGAGGCAGCCCGTTACTCCAAAGAAACGCCGCGAACAACCCGGCCAACACGACGGCGCTCCTCGTCACCAAATTAATCGTCGGCGTCCAGATGTCGCGCTCCTCCAGATCCACCGCCACGGGTTCGGTGACGAATCCTTTGTAATACTCCGCGTCTCGCCCGTCGACGGCGCCCCGCTCGCCGTCGTTCGCGTCGTTCGCGCCGTTCGCGCCGTCGCTATCCACGCTCTCCGCGCGCGCGAGGACCTCGACTCTGTCGACGCGCGCGCGCGCGCGCCGCGTCGTCGTCGCGCGCGGCGCGGTGTTTCTCGTCGTCGTCGCGCGCGCGGCGCCGAGCGCGCGCGTCGACGTCGCCGTCGACATCGCCGCGACGTCCGTCGCGTCACTGCGTGACGTGTCCCGAGCGACCGCCTGGGACTTTAAATGTCGAAAGACGACGTCCCCGAAGCGCGCGTGCGCGTCGCCATCGCGCCGAACGCCATCGATGAGCGCGCACACATAGAATACGTCCGCGACGCGCGCGCGGGGGCGATCTCCGTGTTCGTGGGGACGACGCGAGACACGTTTCGAGGCGAAAAAGTGCAAAAGTTGAGCTACGAGTGCTACGAACCGATGGCGCTGCGAGAACTGCGCGCGATCGCGGACGAACTGGTGGTGAAATACGCGGGAGACGGTGACGAGGGAAACGCCTTGGACGGACGCGGCGGGCACGGGATCAGGGCGATCGATATCGCGCACAGGGTCGGGGACGTCGGCGCGGGCGAGACGTCCGTCGTCGTCGCCGTGGCGAGCGCGCACAGGAAAGACGCGCAGGACGCGTGCGCGGAGGCGATGGAGGCGCTCAAGGCGCGCGTACCGATTTGGAAAAAGGAAATATTTGAGGGCGCGAGCGCGGAAGGGGTCTGGAAGGCGAACGGATTGGGCGCGTTCGCGGCGTCCGAGGCGGCGTCGTAGCCGAGAGCCGGCGTCCCGAGAGCCGGGACGTCATCGCGCGACGCGCGCGGCCGCGACGAGATGGCGACGACGTGCGTCGGTGCGTTGCGCGTCGCGGCGCGCGCGAGCGGTCGTGGGCGCGGACGCGGCGCGGGCCGTGGGCGCTCGAGCGCCGGCGGCCGCGGCGACGGCGCGGCGAGCCGTCGAGGTCGTCGGTCCCCCGACGTCGCGCGCGCGCCGTCGACGACGCCCGCGCCGACGATCGACGAAGGCGTCGTCGCGCGTAATCTCGATGCCGTCGGCGCGCTCGTGAGGACGCTCGTGAAGCACACCGAGGGCGCGGACGGCGCGGGCGGCGGCTCGAGCGGCGGTTACGAGGGCGACGGGTTTCGCCTCGTGCGGTGCATGCCGCACCTGAAACGTCGCGAAGCCGACGCCGCGGTGAGCGCGGGGCGTGTACTCGTGAACGGTGAGCTCGTGCGTCCGTCGCAGCGCGTCAAGGCGGGAGACGTGGTGACTCTGGACGGCAAGGTGATGCTCTGGGAGGCGTACGCGAGACGCGTCGAAGAGGAAATCGCGAACGACGCGACGTCGTCGTTCGTGTATTTGTTGTATAATAAACCTCGTGGCGTCGTGTGCACGATGGAACCGCATCAACGAACGTCGTTGCATTTCGCGCTCGAACGCGAGCGCGCTCGCATGAAAAAGATACGAATATTTCCAGTCGGTAGGCTCGACAAGGATTCGAGCGGGTTGGTGCTGTTGACGAACGACGGACGCGTGAGCGATGCTTTGCTCGATCCGAGCAGGAAGGCGGAGAAAGAGTACGACGTAGATGTCGATCGTGACGTGAGCGCGGCCGACGTCGAGCGTCTGGCCGCGGGGGTCGTCATCACGACGCTTCAACAGCGAACGATGACGGAGACGACGGCGCCGACGCAGCCGTGCGAGGTGAGAAAGATCGGACCTAGGACGCTGCGTTTCGTTTTGAAGGAAGGAAGAAATCGACAGATTCGAAAGATGTGCGAAGCTTTGTCGTACGACGTTACGCGATTGCATCGAACGCGCATCGCCGAGCTCGAGCTCGGCGACTTGGAAATCGGCGGCTTGCGTCCGCTCGACGTCGACGAGCTGCGCGTCGTGTCTGATCGCGTTCGCGAGAGAGCGAAGGCATCGACGCAATCGACGCAGAAGCAATCTTCCGAGAGTCGCCGTCGCAAGGCGGCGATCGACGCCAACCCGAGCGGATGGGGGTCGAAGATTTACAAAGATTCGCACACGACGTGATTTTCTACAAATTACGTACTAGAACAGCTAGCTATGATGTCATATCGCGAAAAACTTACCTCGCCCACCTCGCCCATCGGCGCCGTGCTTGATGAACGTGCCGTTTGAGTTGGACGGCGCTCGCGGCGAAGACTTCAAAAATGACCCGGCGCGTCTCGTCTTGTTCGTCGCCGCCGACCCGCTCGCCGCCATCTTTTGTCGCTTGCGCTCCACGCGCGCGTCGACGTCGTTTAAAATATTCGCCAAAACGTCGTCTTCGACGCCGTCGTCGTCGTCGTCGCTCACCAAGTTGATTTCGTCGCGGTTTGACGTACGCTTCGGCGGCGGCGGCGCCAACTTTTTCATCAATTCGTCGTCGCCTCGACGCAACGACTTCTTCACGACGCGCTTCTTGTCCGCGACGCGTTGCGTTGGCGGATACGCGAACTCGCTCGGATCATCCACTCCCCACGCGTGCCTGCTATTGGCGCGACCGCCGAGCTGGAAATCGCCCGTCGACGTCGGCGGCGCGGGCGCCGCCGGCTTTGGTTTCGCCGCCGTTTGCGTCTTCGCGACGTCGCGAAACGCGTCCAATTTCGCCTCCAGCGCCTTGACGTCTTTTTCCTTTTCGCGAACTTTGCGCGCGAGCGCGTCGTATTGCTCTTGCTGCGACGCGATTTGTTTATTCTTCGCGCACAAGTTTCGCACGAGCGTCGTCATCGCCAAGCGCGGATCGCTCCCCTCCAGCCTCTTCAACATCTCCCTCTCTCCGAGCGACGACGCGCTCGCCGCGACTTCTCTCTCGATGCGCTCCTTGTCTTCGAACTTTGACAAACTCCGCGTCAACTCGTCGTTCTTCTCTCGCAACGTCTTCATCTCCCTGGCGTCCCGGCGAACCTTTGACGCGAGCGTGTCTTGCGCCAACCGAATCGCGCTCAACTCATTCTTCGCCTTTTCCAACGCCCGTCGCGCGTCATCGCTCTCCGTCGCGCGTCGCCCGATCGCATCCTTTTCCCGCTTTAACGTCTCTATCGCGTCCAGCGCCTCCCGCATCCGCTCTCGCTCTCGCCTCAGCTCTCGCGCGCACTCGGCGTACCGCTCGTCCGCGCCTCGCGCGCCGTCCTCCCCCCCCCTCGACCGCCGCCTGCCCGGCGTCGGTTGACTCCGCCCCCCGTGCGCGTCGTCAACGCCATCATCCATCGTTTTATGATCCAGGTATATCGTCACGCAATCGTCGTACGCGAATTCGCGTTTACACGTCGGACACGTCGCCTCGCCGCAATCGTCGCGTCGTCCTCGTCCTCCCCTTTCCTCCCTCGCCCGTCGCCGCGTCTCCACGTCGTGCCACTTCGAGATGCATCGCACGTGATACACGTGTCCGCATCCTCGCAGCGCCTGTCGCGCGACGCCCGTCGCCCGCGTCGCTCGTCGTCAGTCGTTCGTTCGCGTCGCATCCGTCAAACGTTCGTTTCAAATCGCGCCTTCGTCTGTTCGTCATCGGCGTCGTTCGTCGCGTCGCGTCGCGTCGTTCGGTTCGTCGCGCGCGCACGCACCACACACTTCCCCGCGCACGTCTCCAGGCACACCGCGCACCGCGACATCGCGCCGCGCCGCGACCTGCCGTCCCGGTCGCCCGGGCATCCATCCATCCATCCATCCGTCCGCGCCCGTCGCGAAGAAACGTGCACGTGGATTCGACGCGTCGCGCGCGCCGGCGTCGCGCGATCCACCGCACCGCGCTTTAACTCCCGCGTCGTCGATATTTTTTTTTTCAAGCGCGACGTCGACGGCGGCGACGCGACGATCGCCGCCGACGCGTCGCGCGCGCGGACGCGCGTCGACGCGACCGCGATCGATCGCGTGCGGCGTAAAAATCGCGATGACGTCGCGGTCGCGCGCGCGCGAACGACGACGCGCGCGCGCTCGAGCGCGGCGAGTCGCGGTTATTTTTCGCGCGCGTCGTCGTCGCGCGTCCGCGCGCGCGTCGTCGTTCGCGCGCGCGTCGTTCGCGATCGCGCGCGAATCGAATCGTCGCGCGGCACACCGCGACGATGCCGATGATGACGTGTCCGACGACGACGACGCGTCCGACGACGACGCGGGCGAGCGCGCGACGCGCGACGCGGGCGAACGCGCGACGCGCGACGACGACGACGACGACGCGCGCCGTCGCGCGCGACGACGACGACGCGCGCGAGGAACGGTCGACGCGACGCGCGATCGTGATGATGACGGCGACGATGCTGGCGACGGCGGCGACGACGCGCGACGACGCGCTGGCGTACGGCACGGGCGGGTGGAAAGATTGCGAACCGATATGCGATTCGCTGAAGAACGGACGCGCGGAGCAGTTGGCGATGCAGGAGGAGATGATGCGGTCGATGGGGCGGGACGCGAGCGCGAGCGAGGGCGAGGGCGAGAGCAAGCGAGAGCGCGAGCGGCGGGCGGAGCGCGAACGCGCGAGGGGAGGGAAGTGAGCGCGAGCGCGGGTGAGAGAGGTGGATTCGACGCTTCGATTCGATCGATTTTGTAACGACATGGACGCTTTGGTTTCGCGCGCGCGCGATTCGTCATTCGTCGTCTACGCGAGCACCGCGACGACGGGGGCGGTGGCCGGGGCGGTGGATGGTTTCAGACGCACGACGCGATCGCGAAGGACGCGCGCGCGGACGCCGACGCCGTCGGTGCCCGCGCGGGCGATTTCGGTTTCGGCGAGGACGCGCAACGCGCGGGTGACGCATCGCGACAGCACGATGGCAACCTCTTTGCCGCCTTCGATGGCGTACTCGCCCTCGAACTCGACCTCGTTCACGAGGGCTTCGAGCACGCGGTCGTCCCACTCCAATCGCGCGAGCTCGCGGCGCGCTTTTTTCGTCTCACCGCGTCGCTCGAGCTGCGCGTGCACGATGGCTTTCACCGCCGCGCGATCGAGCGGGACGAAGGGCACGAATATATCGATCGCGCCGACCACCTTGAGCGTGTCCTCGCGATCTTCGCAACCATCGCTCGTCCACTTTTCGAACAACCCATCCTTCAGCTTGCGCTGCAACGCCGTGAGCTCGTCGCCCGTGGGCGCGCCGCCGCCCGCCGCCGAAGCGTCGTGCACGTCCATGAATCCCATATTCGCCTCCAACACGAATATCGATCGCCCAAACGTCACGTTTCGATCGAACGGGTTCGCCCCCGTCCCCGCGCTGCCGTGTTCGAGCATCTGCTTCAACATTCCGCGCGCCGGACACCCTAACTTATCGTACTCCTCGACGACGACGACGGATTCGGGATACGTTTCCAAGTGTCGCGTCACCGCGTCTCGCAACATCCTCGCCTGCGTCTCGCGTTCGCGCACCACGTAGTCCGTACCGAATATCACCTTATACCCCGGGCATCCCGCCCCCGGGCACGCCTCGTTTCGTCGTCCTCGTCGTCCCGAGTCGAAATCGCTCTCTCGCGTCGCGTTGTACGCCGCGCGCGCCAATATCCTATGAAACAACGACTTCCCCACCCCCGGACTCCCGTGCAGCGACATCACCAGCGGTTTCTCTCGATCACGCGACGATTTCTCCGCGTGATCGCACACCGCGTCGACGACGAGCGCCGCGCCGACGTCTTGCCCCAGCAACTCTCGCGTCGTCAGCGCTCGCGTCCGCGCGCACAGCGCCTCTTCGCAAAACCATCCATCGCGTCCGCAGCCCCTCGCGCGTCGATCGAGCGCGTCCCGCGCGTCGCGCGCATATCGCACCGCGGCGTCCGCGCCTCGGCGCGCGACGTCGAGCGCGCGTCGCCACGTCTCGACGGTTTTCTCGCGCTCGCGCGCGAACGCCAACTGAAATCCACAAAGAATCGCCAGCGCGACGCACGCGCGCGCGATGACGCGCCGATCGCGCGCGCCGGTCGCGCGCGCGCGCTGACCGCGCGCCATGTCGCGACGCGTCGCGGACGCGCGGCCGGCGCGCGGCGTCGAGCGCGACGAAATGCCGCCGCCGCCATTTCGCGACGCATCGTCGACGCGCGCGATGGCGCTCTTCGCGCCGTATCGCGCGCTCGGCCTCGTGAACGCGCAGCGAGGATGCGCGCTCGTCGTCAAGCGGCGCGGGACGGAGACGTTCGTCACGGTGAGCGCGGAGGACGCGTTCGCGGTGTACGACGCGCGAAAACTCACATTGGTCTTTCGAAGCGCGCGGTTCGCGACGAGCGACGCGCGAGGGATCGGGGCGATGGCGGTGAGGAAGGATTACACGTTTTGCGCGATCGGACGGGAGATAAGGTGCGCGAAACGATTGGCGGAGTGCTGCGAAGGACTGGGGCGGGACGACGGCTCGGGACACGACGCGCGGGTGACGACGCTGCACGCGTTCGGACGACACTTGGCGAGCGTGGACGAAAATGGGGCGGTGAAGATGTGGGACATCGATGATGACGCCATGCGGGCGCGCGAGCGGGCGTGGGCGGTGGGACGAGGAGAACCGACGGGGCCGGAGGGCGAGAGCGACTCGGAGCTCGAGCTCGGCGCGCGAGCGATGGAGATGCCTCGGACGTTCGCGGCGACGACGGTGTGTCATCCCGATGGATACGTGGATAAGTTACTGTTTGGTTCGAGCGATGGGCGATTGGCGCTGATGAACGTGCGAGCGGGTAAATTGGTGCACGAATTTGCGGGCTGGGGGTCGGCGGTGACGGCGCTAGAGAACTCGCCGGCGACGGATGTCGTCGCCGTCGGTTTGGCGGATGGGCGCGTGCTTTTGGTGAACGTATTAGAAGATAAAGTTTTGTTTACGCTCACGCCCGAGCGTGGGGTAAAGGTGACGGCGCTGGCGTTTAGAACGGATGATCAGGACGACGTGCTGTGCGTCGGCGACGAAACGGGACGCGTGACGGTTTGGGATTTGGAAAAGCGCTCGTTGCGCACGCTCATCGTGCAATGTCACGAAGGTCCGGTGGTTTCGTTGAAATTCCTCGATGGACAACCGGTGATGGTGTCGAGTGGGTTCGATAACACGTTGAAGGAGTGGATTTTTGATAGAGAAGACGGCGACGCTCGACTCTTGCGCTTTCGCGCCGGACACTCCAAGCCGCCGACGAGCGTGTCGTTCTACGGTGAAGGCAAGAAACTTTTAGCGGCTGGGAGCGATCGAACGTTGCGATTTTTTCACGCGTTTCGTGATCAGCAAAACATCGAGTTGAGCCAAAAGAATGTCAGCAAGCGCGCGAAGAAAATCGGCGTCGCGGAGGAAGAGTTGAAACTTTCTCCGGTTACGAAGATGGCGTGGGGCGAGCTTCGCGAGCGCGATTGGGCAAACGTCGTCACCGCGCACGAAGGTTCAAACAAGGCGTACACGTGGCGTATTTCTAAAGGTGCGCTCGGTGAACACATTTTGCAATGTCCGAAGGACGACGGCAAGTGCGAAGTCAAGTCGGTTGCGATTAGCGCGTGCGGCAACTTTGCCTTTCTCGGTGCCGCAAACGGGGCGATCCATCGATTCAACTTGCAATCGGGCGCGCATCGTGGCGCGTTCGAGCGCGTCCTCGACGCTGATGAGGTGATGCGCACAAAGAAGAAGAAGAACGGAAACGAAGGGTACAATTTCCCCGGCGGCAAGCGTTCGTTTTGGGCTCTCGCGAATCAAACCGGTGGAAACGCAGAGGGAAAATTGCGCGTTGCCGCGCACGACGGTGAAGTGACGTGCATACAAGCACACTGCGCGAATAGAAGCGTCGTCACCGCGGGTGTCGACGGGATGATTCGCGTGTGGAAATTTAGCGAGTTGAAGATTGACTTGGAAATCGACGTCGGGTGCGGCGTGCGGTGCGGTCACTTGCACGAGGACTCATTGCTCGTCGTTGGATGCGCTGATAAGCACGTGCGCGTATACGATACCATGACGGGTAAACGTGTTCGCACGTTCAAGCCACGCGGTCAGGAAAATGAGGCTGGAGATATCACGAGCGTGCAAATCAGTGAAAACGGTAAATGGATCTTCGTCCTCGACACCACCGGAACGATACGAGTGTACGATATTCCCGCCGCGAGATTGATTCAACACATGATTCTCGGTGCGGATAAAGTCACCGCCATGAGCTTTTCACCGCGAATGGACTTTTTAGCCACCGTGCACGAGAACAGGGTCGGGTTGTATTTGTGGGTGAACATGCCGATGTTTGATTACGACACCAAATTGGCGTACGGGCGCAAAGTTTCCATCGCACTTCCGAGAAAACACGCGGAATCCGACGCAGACGGCGGCGTGCGCGATGCGTCTGAGGAGACGAACAAGGAGTCCAACGATACCGACGTGTACATTCACCCGTTCGAAGAAGACGAAGAAGAAGAGCATCGCAATTTGCAAGAGTTGGAAGAATATTTCAAAGAAATGGCCACCGGCCCGAAACAAATAGCCCCTGGCATGATTACTCTGGCGATGATGCCTCAGACGCAAATCGAAATGCTACTGAATCTGGAGACGGTGCAAGCGAAGAGTAAGGTGAAGACCGATGACAAAGAACCGGAATTGGCGCCGTTCTTTCTGCCCACAGCCGCCGCGAGCGACGACGTGCGTCGATCTGTCTTCGATCCCGCGCGAGAATCCGAGCTCAACGCCAAAGACGACACCGGCGATGATGATTCCAAAGCACCGAAGAGTCGAATTTTGCGCCAAGGCGCGGATCTCGCCGGCGCGTCCGCGACGCCGCTCTTGACGTTGATTCTTCGAGGAGAACGATCGGAGGACTACACCGAAGCGCTCGAATTCTTGAAGAATGCGTCGATACACGTCGTCGACGCCGAGCTGCGATCGCTCGGACCTTGGGATCACAAGTTCATGTCCGAGGACGACGTGAAAACTTTGCGGAGCGCCATCAAATTTTTCCCCGCCGCAATCGCGAGCGGCATGTACTACGAGATGGTCAACGCCCAACTCAACGTGTTTCTCAACGTGCACACCACCGCGATCATGCAATCCAGCGCGCTCGTCGACGAGTGTCACGCCCTGCGAGAGGCCATGCACAAATCCTACAGCAGGATCGACGATTTGTTCAACGAAATTCGGTGCACGCTCAGTTTCCACATCGGCGACGCCGGCGTCTAGTCCCGCGGCGACCCCACCGGCGCCGATCGCGCCACCGCGAACGTGTAAATCAAAACAAGCGTTTCAACGCCATCTCACGCGCTTCGCGTTCGTCCACCATCCGTCCCGCGTCGTCGTCTTCGCTCGCCGCACTCCCCGCCGCGTCCCATGTCCGCCTTCGTCCCCGTTCCCGGCTGCGCCACGCGCTTCCGCGTCCTCAACCAGGCGCCGCCGTCCGCCCCCGTCGTCGAGCGCGGCGACGTCGTCGTCGTCCACGCCAAGGGCGTCGTCAAGGAGACGCAAAAGACGTTCTGGTCCACCAAGGACCCGGGACAGAAACCGTTCGAGTACACCGCCGGCGTCGGCGGCGTCATCACCGGTGCGTCGCGCGCGTCGTCGTCGCTCGAGAACCGAGCGCTCGCGCGCCCGCGGCGCGCGACGCCGCACGACTGACGATGAACGATCGCGAATCGAATCGCCGCAGGCTGGGACCGCGGCTGCCTCGGCGCGCGCGTCGGCGAGACGCGCGAGCTCGACATTCCCGCGAGCGAGGGCTACGGCGCCGGAGGATTCCCGGCGTGGGGGATCCCGCCGAACGGCGCGCTCGTGTTCGAGATCGAGGTGCTCAGCGTGCGCGGAAAGTAGAGCGACGAGCGACGAGTAATCCGACGACGCGCCGAATGAATCAAACCGAACGAACGTCACCGCGCGACGCGCGCGATGCGGTGAGGCGCGGCGCGAGCCCGAACGAACGCGCGCGCACGCCGACGATGCGCCGGGACGCGTTCCCGGCGTTCCCGTACGCGACGGCGTACGGAATACAAAAAGATCTCATGCGACACATCTACGACGCGTGCGAGCGACGCGCGACGTTCGGCGCGTTCGAGAGCCCGACGGGCACGGGGAAGACGCTGAGCGTGTTGATCGCGGCGATGTCGTGGATCGACGATCGACGACGGGCGCGGCTGGCGGGGACGAAGTTGGACGACGAGGACGACGGGCGGGACGGCGCGGGGGAGACGACGAAGAGCGCGGAGGACGACGAACCGGATTGGTTGCGAGAGTACGACGCGAAGCGAAGGAAAACAGACGCGGATGAGGTCGAACGAAGACGAGGGGAGATACGGCGGGAGATGCGAGCGAGGGCGAAGACGGCGGAGACGCGCGCGCGGTTGCGGCGAGACGCGGAGACGCGGTTGAGAGAAAAGATTCGCGGCGGCGACGCGAGGGACTCCGCGGTGAAGAACGATGAGATCGATAAGCATACCGCGGAAGAGCGCGAGTTTTTAGCGGATGAGTACGACTCTGGGGCGGAAAATGCGAAGGAGGATTTGCGAACGTTGCTGCGAGACGGCGACGACGAGAGCGACGACGACGACGCGCACGCGGCGAAGGAGGAAGACGATGCGTTGCGTCCGGCACAGCAGGTAATTTTGTGCTCGCGGACGCACTCTCAGCTCACACAAGTGATTGGTGAGCTTAAGAGGACGGTATTCGGTGGGAGCGTGGCGAATGCGGAGGAACAAGTCGCCGTCGCCGCCGTCGCCGGTCGAGCGCAACTGTGCGTCAACCCGGCGGTGAAAAGCTTAGGCTCGGCGGCGCGAATCAACGAGCGTTGCTTGGACATGAGCAAAGGCAAGGCGAAGCCAGGGGAGAAGACGAAAATCAAGGCGTGTCCGTACTTGTCTAAGCGTCGAAAGGCGATGCTCGAGCTTAAAGAAGCGGCGTTGGCCAAGCCGATGGACATTGAAGATTTAGCCAAGCTCGGCGAGTCGAGTCGGGCGTGTCCGTATTACGCCGCTCGCTCGGCGTTACCGGAAGCGGACTTGGTGTTGATGCCCTACGCATCTTTGTTACACGCGGACACGCGCGAGATTTTAGGCGTCAAGTTGGAGAATGCGGTGGTGGTTTTCGACGAGGCGCACAACTTGGTGGACGCCGTGCACAATTCATACGGCGCCGCGGTGACGCTCAACCAATTAAGCGACGTTAACGACATGCTCACCGAGTACGTCGAGCGATTCAAGACTCGTTTGAGCGCGAATAACTTGCGTTATCTGCGTACGTTGACCAACATAACGCGCGCGTTCGTGAAAGTCCTCGCGAAAGAGACGGAAGACGAGAGCAAACCTCAAAAACGATTGACGACGTTGAATGATTTCTTGTTTGAGTGCGGACAAGACACTGTGAATATGTTTAGCTTGCGAAGATACTTGAAGGAGAGTAAGGTAGCGCATAAGATCGCGTCGTATGGCGAGCGCGTGCGCTCGGGGGAGAACATGAGCGTCGACGGCGTCAAGATGGAAACCATCGGACGTACGAAAGTCGCCGTCGCGCCGGATCCAAATGCTGCCCCGCGCGTGGGCGCGGTGCACGCGTTGACGTCACTCATCGATGCGTTAGCGAGCGCGGATAGTGATGGTCGAATGATTTACGAACGCGCCACGCCTGAAGGTGATCCCGCAACGCTTCGTTTTGTCCTGCTTGACGCCGCCAGCCGGTTCAAGCGCGTCGTCGAACAAGCGCGTTCGGTGATTCTCGTCGGCGGAACGCTCGCGCCGATTCCCGAGCTCGTCGCCCAGCTCTTCCCAGATTTACAGTCGCAAACGGCTCCAGCACCGGGTGCTCGACAGCTCAAGACGTTCACGTGTGGGCACATCATACCCCGCGACAACTTGTTACCCATCGCCCTCTCCGCGGGTCCCACTGGCGTGGCGTTGGATTTCACGCACGGCGCTCGCGCTGACGTTTCCGTTATTGATGAACTCGGGAGAATCCTTCTCAACGCGTGCAGAGTCTCTCCTGGCGGAGCGTGTGTCTTCTTTCCGTCGTTCAAATACGCCGACGAAGTGTACGCGAGATGGGAGTCCACGGGCGCCATGGCGTCCATTCGCGGCGTCAAGGACGTGTATCGCGAACCGCGCGACGCGAGCACTCTGGAGCAATGCTTGAGAGATTACGCGGCGTCAGTGAGCCGAGGCGCGAGTACGCGAAACGGCGGCGCGGTGTTGTTATGCGTCGTCGGAGGTAAGTTGAGCGAAGGCATCAACTTCAAGGATGAACTCGGTCGACTCGTCGTCATGGTCGGCTTGCCCTACGCCAACGTCGCCGACGCCGAGCTCAAGGCGCGCATGGACCATCTCGATACCGGTCCTGGGAACCAAGGACGCGGTCGCGCGTATTACGAAGCGTTGTGCATGCGAGGCGTCAATCAAAGCATCGGGCGCGCGATTCGTCACGTCGGCGATTACGCGTGCATTTTGCTCTGCGACAAGCGATGGGGCGCGTTTGGGAGCGCGACGAACGGCTCGCGCACCAAGGCGGCCAAAGCACTTCCAGAATGGATAGAACAACGACTTGTGGTGCCGCAGCGTAATTACGGTGAAGCGCACGGTCGCGTGGCACAATTCTTTCGCGCGCGCGAGGCGAAACAAGGACACTAGCGTTCGGGGCGCGGCGCTCCGTAGCATTTTTTAGGAATGATGATAGATTAGTGCGTATGCTTCGCGGTGCGTCTTATTCGTCGCTGTCGTCGTCGTCGTCGTTCGCGTCGCTCGTCCACAGCGTGAGATTGTCGCGCAAAAGCTGCATGATCAAGGTGGAATCCTTGTAAGATTCGTCCGTCAGCGTGTCCAAATCGGCGATGGCTTCCTCGAACGCCGTCTTGGCGAGTTCGCACGCCTTGGTCGAATCGTTGCCGATTTCGTAATGGAACACCGAGTGGTTGAGCGCCAAACCGAGTCGCACGGGGTGCGTCGGCGGTAATCCATCGGTCGAACCCTTCCCGTTCGCCACCGTCGTCGCCTCCGCGTACGCCTCGTCCGCGTTTTTACTCGCCTCTTCGCGTTCATCACCGCTCGAAACCTCGGCGAGGTAGCGATAGTAATCCGCCTTCATCTTCAGGTAAAACACCACGCTCTCCCCATCCCCCGACGCCTTGCTCAACAATCGCCCGTCGAGCACCTCCAACACGTCGGCGCAAATATCCTTCAACTCCTTCTCCACGCGCGTTCGATACCCCCTCACCTTTTCCGCCTGCGCCTCGTGTCCCTTCCCTCGCTCCTTCTCCTCGATCGAGTTCAAGATTCTCCACGACCCACGTCGCGCGCCGATCACGTTCTTGTACCCCACGCTCAGCATGTTTCGCTCATCCGTCGTGAGCGCGTCGACGCCCTCGAGCGCGCACAGCGCCCGCATCGCCTTCACTTGTTCTGCGTCCGCGTCGCGCGCCGCGTCGCGTCGATCCGTCAGTCGCCTCGCCTCGACGCGTCATCGGCCCGCGCCGTTCGCACGCGTCGATCGCGTCGCGCGCGCGACGCGTCG
>MDSX01029149.1_pt1 | contig 17817 bp, 14 predicted proteins | sample 811141 | NCBI WGS metagenome assembly MDSX01 (sample SAMN05326642, study PRJNA326480) | marine metagenome | isolation source: seawater | place: Atlantic Ocean: South East | collected 2010 | reverse complement strand
TAGCGCTTAGTATTAGAACTAAGCGCTTTAGCTAGATTAACCAGCGAATGGGTTTGCGAATAATAAACAAAGTGCAACTACCAGTCCATAAATCGTTAATGACTCCATGAATGCTAGAGATAAAAGAAGAGTACCACGGATTTTACCTTCTGCCTCAGGCTGACGGGCTAAACCTTCAACAGCTTGTGCTGCTGCTGATCCTTGACCAATACCAGGACCAATAGCGGCTAAACCAATAGCTAATCCTGCAGCGATAACTGAAGCGGCTGAAATGATAGGGTTCATAATAATTTTATTTTTGAAATAATTTATTTAGTTACACAAAATTAACAAATTTCTATTCGTTTAGTTCTTAAAAATTTGCTTAATTACGAATTAGTGATTCATTATTCTAATGATTCACCAATATAAGCAGCTGAAAGTGTTGAAAATACTAGTGCTTGTACTGAACTAGCAAAAATACCTAAAACCATAACGGGAAGAGGTATAAATAATGGTACAAGTAAACATAGAACTGATACAACGATTTCATCTGCTAGAATATTACCGAATAAACGGAAACTAAGTGACAGAGGCTTTGTAAAGTCTTCTAGTATGTTAATTGGTAGGAAAATTGGAGTTGGAGAAATGTATCTTGCGAAAAATCCTAATCCTTTTTTACTGAATCCCGCATAAAAATAACTTATTGACGTCAATAATGATAGCGCTACAGTAGTATTGATATCATTTGTTGGCGCAGCTAATTCACCTTCAGGTAATTCAATTAATTTCCATGGTATTAATGCTCCGTACCAGTTCGCGACAAAAATGAATAGGAACAGAGTTCCAACGTATGGAATCCATGGACGATATTCATATTCACCAATCTGGTCTTTAGCAATTCCAGCTACATATTCAAAAACTGATTCAACAAAATTTTGTAATCCCTTTGGGATTTGTTCAAGGTTTAGAGTTCCCGCGATAGTAATGGCTAATATAGTAGCTATGACTAGCCATGTTACTATTAAAACTTGTCCATGCACTGTAAAACCAGCGAAGGACCAGTATAAATGGGTACCTACTTCGACAGCAGCTAACGAGAAAAACATAAATATATATAACTCGACTTGAGTAGTGCAAATTTCTTCTTATTGCTTAATTTTAATTATACCTGGGTTAACTTAAAGCGTTTAAATAAAAATAATAAAGAACTCAACTATTGTGAATATAGTAGCTAGATCACTAGTAATATTAGATTACACTATGCTTTATTTGGTTTTCTCTAGTTTTATTATGGGATAAGATATAGGTCGCGAGAATAAAGATTAAGACTTCATTTGCAAAAAATATTACATGTTACTTATTTCATAGAGGGACAAACGCTTAATATTTAGCTTAAACCTAGGTATATCAATAAAAACTAGGTAAAATGTCGATTTATCGACATTTTAGTCTGATAATTAATTGTGTCGCGTCGCAGTGAGAGTCTATTTAAATATTTTAGAGAGCCTCATGGTTAAAAAAGAAATTTCTAGTTTTAAAAATTCTAGGGAATTGAAAAAAAAAGGCATCGAAAGTTGTAAAAGCAGAGATGACTAAATTACTCAAAGTTAGCACTTTTTTTTATATGTAATTTTAAGAATAGGATAACTCGAAGAGGAAATCCAAAAATGACTTTTAGTACCGCCCTTACATCTGTAGTTGTTGGGTTAATAGCTGGATGGTATTATAAGGGCCCATATTTTCATTTTGGAGGTTAATAGTGAATCTCATAATTAGAGGTCGTTTATAAATTAAACAAATTTATAAACGACCTCTAATTATGAGTTACGTTATTAGAAGATCTGGTTATCAAGTAGTGAATCTAAAAAAAGAATTTTATTTAGATTGGCCTGCTGCGATTCCATCCGCTAATTTTGATAAGATCAATTTGATAGATTTTACTGCATCGTCATTTGCGGGAATAGGAATATCCACAAGATTTGGGTCACAATTAGTATCAAGAATAGAAATAATTGGAATATTTAGTTTTCGACACTCTAATACAGCTGTATTTTCGCGTTTTGGATCAACTACGATTACAATATCCGGGATTTGAGCCATTTCTTTGACACCATCTAAATTTTGTCTTAGTTTTTCATGCTCACGCCTTAATAATGCAGCTTCTTTTTTTGGTAATAGGTCTAGTTCACCACCCTGTTCTCTTTTGTCTAATTCTTTAAGGTATGTAACACGTGTTTGAACAGTTTTCCAATTCGTTAACATGCCGCCTAGCCAGCGGTGGTTAACATAAAAAGCTCCACATTTTTTTGCTTCGTCAGCAATTATGTTAGCAGCCTGGCGCTTTGTACCAATAAATAAAAACGTTTTATTCTCCTGGGCGTTTCGTTGTACGTAATCGTGTGCATACGTTAGTAAACGTGATGTCTGGATTAAATCAATTACATGAATTCCATTTTGTTCGGCATAGATGTATGGAAACATTTTTGGGTTCCATCTACTTGCTTGATGGCCAAAATGTACACCAGCATCTAGTAACTCGCTCAATGTTATTGCTGTCATATATTTGTATTTTTACTAAATAACTTTTTTCTAATTAATGTCTAAGTAACATGTAATATTTTTTGCAAATGAAGTCTTAAATTTTTCGCGAATAATACTCGATTACAAAAAGTTCGTTTAACTTTAGTGCAACCCATTCACGATCGATTATACTTAATACTTTTGCGCTTAAATTTTTCTTATCAAAATCTAGGTGCTGTGGGATATTAGAAAGAGCTGGTGATTCTAAATATGTATTAACTAATTGCTTCGAAGCTTTATTGTCTTTGACAGCTAACTTATCACCTGGTTGGCACTGATAGCTTGGTATTGAAACAGGGTGCTGATTTATTGTAATGTGACCATGGTTAACAAGCTGGCGTGCCGCTGCGATTGTCGGTGCTAAGCCAAGCCTAAACACAAGATTATCTAATCGCATTTCTAAAAGTTGTAAAAGAACAGTTCCAGTAGTTCCCTTAATTTTTTTAGCTTTTTTAATGTAATTCATTAATTGTTTTTCACTTACCCCGTAGTTAAAGCGAAGTTTCTGTTTTTCTTCTAGTCGTATCGCATATTGTGTAGGCTTCTTCTGAACAGCACCATGTTGACCAGGTCGTGCTGTTAAATTTCCTTTTTTACTTGTAAGCCCTGGTAGATCACCTAATCTTCGTGTTATTCTAAGTTTTGCTCCAGTATAACGAGCCATATTTTTTTATGATTTCATTTAATTAAGATGTTTTTAAAACTTTTAATAATTTACTACATAAATTATAAAAATCCAATAGATATATTCTATTATTTCAATAATTGTTTAAATCGTGAGCGTAAAACTGTATCTTTAATATTTGGCGTCTGTACTTGAATAACTTGTTTTTGCTCATCTTGCGATTTTAAAGAATTATAATGTTTAAACCCAGTGCCTGCCGGTATTAAGCGACCAATAATAACGTTTTCTTTTAACCCATGAAGCCAATCTTTTTTTCCTTCAATCGCTGCTTCAGTTAAGACACGTGTTGTTTCTTGAAAACTTGCAGCGGAAATAAAACTATCACTATTTAAAGAAGCTTTTGTTATACCTAGTAGTACAGGTGTATAAAACGGTGGTTGCTCCCCTGCCTCTAAATTTGCTTGTGTTATTAATTCAACTTGGTGAAGGTTTAATAATTCACCTGGTAATAATATCGTATCTCCACTATCTTCAATCTGTACCTTTGAGGTCATTTGCTTGACTATAATTTCAATGTGTTTATCAGCAATTTGAACACCTTGTGATAAATATGTTCGCTGGACTTCATTTACTAGAAAAAGTTGTAATCCTCTAAAACTATAGCGACAGGCTTCGTTAATTTGTAGCTTTTCTAAGTAGTAGTAATAATTAAAAAGAATATCAAGTTTGTTGTGAGGGCTAATTGGACCGTCTGTTAGTGGTTCTATTAATTTTACATAAGCTCCATTTGAAAACCGTACTTTAGTTTTTGGATTAACGTTAATTGATGTAACATATCCTTTTTCATTAGTTATCTCAATTTTGGAGTTTCTAAAGTTTGCATAACCTTCATGTGGTGCCAGTAGGCACGGGTTTTTAATTTTACGGGCTTCAAGAATTTCTTCAACCTTTGGTAAACCTTGTACAATGTCGACAGTTTTTAATTTTTCATAAATTAGTGTAGCTAGTTTATCTAATCGTTGGACTAAGTGTCCAGCTTCAACTTCTAAAATCGATCCTTCAGAAATTAGGTATGGTCTCCCTAGTCGAATATAAACATTTGTTTTATCAATTTTATAGATTTGTCCGGAATATTTAAACTGTCGTCCTGGTGTTATTAGTTCGCCAGCACGAACTAAACTACCTATTTTAATTTTTAATTTATTAATGTCGGAGCAGTGTGGAATTGACCGAATATCTTTTTCTTGTAAAATTAAAAGTTCTGTTGAGTTTGCAGTGTTATTTTTTATGCTGCCAATCTTACCATTTATTGGAAGAAACGATTCTATATGCGCTAGTGTACTCCCTTTATTAACATACTGGTTTTCATGTACCATTAATTTAACTGACGTTTTAATGTTATGAGTCCCGTAATTCGATATTAAATTATCGATTTTTCTTATTTCATAAAGAGAAATTTGTAATCTGTGATTATCTTTACTCTCTTGTAAAATTTCAAATCTCGGTTGAAGTTTTACCTTATTTTTAGGGTTTGGATTTAGTTCTAAGATAAGTGATGTATTTAACAATTCAACGGCTTTATCCGATTTGATTTGTTCCCAATTTTTTAAAAAAATCTTCTTAATAGTTTTAATTTTAATATTCTGTACTTCATTACCTGGAAAAAAATTATGATTTAGGAAGAATTCTTTTTCACGCGGTACATGATAGATCTTAACGGGTCTTACTAGGAGATATTCGATCGCATTAATTTCTAAAAATTCTACATAAACTAGCTGTTGTGCTATGGTATTTCCTATAATTTTATTACCTGGGTTTACAAAACCATTAACGCGATCGATCGAAGCAAGCGTTTTATCATTAATTTTAATTAATTCACCTGGTTTAATAATTAGTTCTTGTGTTGAATTATTAACTATTAATATCCCATTAGCTTTTGTATATTTTTTAGGTAATATTTCTGTTCCTTGTGGTACAAAGTTGCCATGTTTTAGTTTAAATTTTTCTAACAAACTACCACTACTAATATTATGTGTTTCTTCAGGTATCCAATATAAAGAACCCGAAAATAACTTTCCAGTGTTTTTTCTTTTTTTTATGGCAAATTCTTTTTCAAGATTATAAGTTACAATTCCGCCCGTTTGAGTTTTGTATGAATCGTCGTCTAATACTGCAATTAGGTGGTTTTGTTGTATTATCTCGTTATGTCTAACTTTTAAATGGAATTTCTTTTGATTATCTAGCTCTAATATATTTTTTTCAGTATTAAAAATCTGATCATTTTGTAAAATTTTCGCATTTTGTAAGATTAATGAAAAACTTAAAATTCCGATCTCCGATTTTTTTATAAAATTTTCAACTTTTACTAGCCCCGAGCATTTATTCAACATTTGTTTTTTAGAAAGGATAGATCCGCGTGTAACACTTTGTCCTAGCTTTACCATTAATTCTGACGCACGGGATAAAGAGTAACGTTTTCCTTGTAAAACCCAGATTAAACCAGATGTTTTATTCTTTTGGACTAAACTTCCTTGTTTATCAAAAATTTTTTCTACTTCAATATTTTGAAAAAAAACTTCACCTGATTCATTTGTATAGACAGTTTTACTATCTTCTTCTAATACTAAATTTGCATCTTTTTTTATTTCTGCAATAATTTGGTTTTCATAAACTTTCTGTTTATTGTTGCATAGTAATGTTGCCCCGCTTGGTATTTCGATTTTAATAGAGCCAGATTGTAGATTTTCAATGTGTAGTGTTATGTTTTCGTTGGTTAAAAAACTTCTTTCACCGTGTAATGTACGAACTAAATTTGCATTTTTAGTTGTTTTATAGAATAGCGTACCTTGGAATGGAGCTCGAATTTGACGCGTTAAGTCACCTGAAAATACACCTCCAGTATGAAATGTTCGCATTGTTAATTGTGTCCCTGGTTCACCAATTGATTGGGCAGCGATTATTCCTATAGCTTCTCCCAAATCCACTAATTTTGAGTAAGCTAGATGCCATCCGTAACAATTTCGACAAACTGAACGTACTGAATTACACGTTAATGGTGATTTAACTTTAAGTTGTTCAATCTCACCAGGTTCTAGGTTAGATACGAGTGTGCTTGTTAGAACCGTATTAATTGGTAATATTTCATTATTTTTATTTCGAGTTATTGGTCTAGCTAAAAGTCGTCCAATAACCCGATCATTAAGTGAAATATTTGGGGTTGTATTATTGATTAATTCATTTTTTACTAACCCGTCTTGAGTTTGACAATCTTCTTCACGAACAATAATATCTTGTGCTACATCAACAAGACGTCGCGTTAAATAACCTGAATCAGCAGTTCGTAAAGCTGTATCTACTAAACCTTTTCTCGCTCCATAAGATGAAATAATATATTCCGTCACGGTTAAACCCTCGCGGAAATTACTTTTGATTGGTAGGTCAATAATTTGACCTTGTGGATCGGCCATTAGTCCTCTCATACCTACGAGTTGGCGTACTTGTGAAATATTTCCCCTCGCGCCTGAGAACGCCATAATATAAAGGGAATTAAATGGATCACTTTCACGGAAATATGTAACAACTTCTTCTTTTAAAAAATTACTTGCATTGTTCCAAATATCAATCACTTTTTGGAACCGTTCTACAGTTGTAATATTCCCAATTTCGTAATTTTGTTGTGTAGTTTCTACTTCATTATTTGTTAATCCAAGTAATGATCTTTTCTTTTGTGGCACGCGTAAGTCTTCTATACTCAACGAAATACCAGATTTTGTTGCGTAGTGGAACGTCAAATTTTTTACCCTATCAGCAATAATTGATGATTTAACTACCCCATAATTATGAAAAGTAGAGTACATTAAACCCTTCAATTGTCGTTTATTAATAATCCCATTATTAAAAAGAATTTTCATGCCCTGATTTGTATTTGATGTTATGTTGGTAATGTCATTAAAAATGAATTATTGAAAAGCTTCGTTTAAAAGTATACGACCTGGTGTTGTTCGAATATATTTTGTAGAATATCCGTCATTTAAACTTTTTCGGATTTGGGTATTAGTTGAGACTTGAATCTTATAGTTTTCCGTAGTAATTGTTTTAAAATTTTGGTTTTCCTCATCTTCAACCTGTTCGTTGTAGCGAACCCAGACAAAAGTATGTAGATTAATTTGTGCTTGTTGATAAGCAAGTACGACATCTTTGAAATCTGAGAAATAGGAGTCGATCTGTTTTTGTTGCGATGGGTTATTAGTTGTTAAATAATAGCAACCAAGAACCATATCTTGGCCTGGAGTTAAAATTGGATCACCAGTTGCAGGCGATAAAAAGTTATTTGGTGCAAGCATTAGTAAACGTGCTTCTGCTTGTGCTTCTAAACACAATGGTATATGGACTGCCATTTGATCTCCATCAAAGTCTGCGTTAAATGCAGGACAAACAAGTGGGTGTAACTTAATAGCTCGTCCTTCGACTAAAATTGGTTCAAAAGCTTGAATACCTAAACGGTGCAATGTAGGTGCCCGATTTAATAAAATTGGATGCCCGTCCATTACTTGGGCAAGAATTTCCCAAGCTAAAGCTTCATTGTTTTGAATAATATTTTTTGCAGCTTTAATGTTATTAACAAGCCCGTCATAAATTAAACGGTGAATAACAAATGGTTGGAAGAGTTCAATCGCCATCTCGCGCGGTAATCCGCATTGGTTTAGTTTTAATTCTGGGCCAACTATAATGACTGAACGGCCAGAGTAATCAACTCTTTTTCCTAATAGGTTTTGGCGAAACCGCCCCTGTTTACCCTCAATTATATCGGATAATGATTTTAATGGTCGATTATTTAATCCAACTACAGCCTTCCCGCGACGACCATTATCAATTAGAGCGTCTACAGCTTCTTGTAACATGCGCTTTTCATTACGTATGATAAGTTCAGGCGCCATTATTTCTTGTAGTCTAGCTAAACGATTATTGCGATTGATAACACGGCGGTATAGGTCATTCAAGTCCGATGTTGCAAAACGCCCACCATCTAATTGAACCATTGGTCTTAAGTCCGGTGGTAATACGGGAATAACGTCTAAAACCATCCAAGATGGATCACATTTTGATGCAATGAATTGGTCAATAGTACGAAGTTTTTTAATTAATTTTTCACGTTCGGGTCGTTTTACAAAGGGTAGGGATGAACGTATATCTTTTGATTCTTGTTCAAGATCAAGTTGTGACAAAAGTTTTCGTATAGCCTCAGCTCCCATTAGTATCTTATCTTTCGTTGCGTCAACATTGTCGTAATCTAATGCAATCCAATCATTCTCGGTTAATAGTTGTTTATATGATAAACCGCTTAAGTTATCCCGACTTATAACTATATAAGCATTAAAATAAATAATTTGTTCAATTTCTTTTAATGATAAGTCAAGAAGCAACGCAATTTTACTTGGACGTGCTTTAACATACCAAACATGTGTTACTGGGGACGCTAATTTTATAAACCCCATTCTATGGCGTCTAACTTTTGATTCGATAACTTCAACGCCACATCTTTCACAAACAATGCCACGATGTCTAACTCGTTTATATTTACCACAGTGACATTCCCAATCGTTTACTGGACCAAAAATTCGTTCACAAAATAAACCGTTCATTTCAGGTTTAAGGGTACGATAATTTATCGTCTCAGGTTTTGTTACTTCGCCAACGCATTGTCCATTAGGTAAAATTCGTTTTCCCCACGATTGTATTCGGTCGGGTGATGCGATATTAATTCTAACGTAATCAAATGACTTTTCCATGATTAAAAGTTTGATATCTATACTTTATATATTTTTGTTAACTAAGACTAATTTATTAATAAATTTGGATGAAGTGATTTACTTTCAATAGAATCTTTAAATTCATCCATTAAGTTAATCTCAGTTTCAATTGACCCACTTTCACTATTCGATGTATTATAAGCGGCAATATCTAAGCATAAAGCTTGAAGTTCACGCATTAGTACTTTAAAAGATTCTGGAGTTCCTGGTCGAGGAATTGGTTGACCTTTTACAATAGCATTTAATGTTTCATTTCGCCCTTGCATATCATCAGATTTAATTGTAAGTAATTCTTGTAAAGTATAAGCTGCACCAAAGGCTTCAAGGGCCCAAACTTCCATTTCACCGAGACGTTGGCCACCTTGTTGTGCACGACCTCCTAAAGGTTGTTGTGTTACTAACGAGTAAGGTCCAGTCGAGCGTGCGTGAATTTTATCATCTACTAAGTGGACTAACTTAAGTATATATGAAGTGCCTACAGTAACAGGGTTTTCAAATTTTTGCCCAGTTCTACCATCGGTAAGTAAAATTTTCCCTGGATGATCCTTTGAAAAAATCCATTTTTTTGCTTCAGCAGCTTCAGTAAGTTTTTTATTAACTAAAGCCCGCGATGCTTCGATTCCATGCATTTCATCAAATGGTATTACCTTAAAGCGAACATTAAAATTTTCTGCAGCTAGGCCAAGTAAACATTCGTAAATTTGACCGACATTCATTCGTGAAGGAACACCTAATGGATTTAAAATCATATCAATAGGTGTACCGTCAGGAAGGTATGGCATATCTTGGCGTGGTAATATTTTTGAGATAATTCCTTTATTTCCATGTCGTCCAGCCATCTTATCCCCGATTTGGATTTTACGGGTCTGCACGATATAAACCTTAATTAATTCTTCAGTACCTGAAGGTAATTCATCTTTATTACTACGCGAAAATACTTTTATATCAATTACACGCCCATTTGTTCCATGATGTATTTTTAATGACGTATTACGAACATTACGGGATTTTTCGCCAAAAATAGCTCGTAATAATTTACTTTCAGGTGGATAATCGGATTCGCCTTTTGGTGTTAATTTTCCAACCAAGATATCACCTGATTCAACCCATGCTCCTAAGCTAACAATACCGTTTTCATCCAAATTACGAAGTGAATATTCACTCGTATTTACTAAATCCTTGGTTATTTCTTCCAGCCCTAATTTAGTTTGACGAACTTCAATTTCAAATTTTTCAATATGAAGTGACGTATATAAATCATCGTAAATTAGTCGTTCATTAATAATAAATGCATCTTCATAGTTATAACCTTCCCATGGTGTATAAGCAACTAAAATATTTTGCCCTACGGCTAATTCACCACCTTCCGTTGAAGAACCATCAGCAATAACTTGTCCAGTAAATATTTTTTCATGTACCCACACTAAAGGTTTTTGGTTTATACATGTTTCTTGGTTTGAGCGCCTATATTTATTTAATAAATACGTCAGAGTTGTACCATTTTTATCTTGAATAACTATGTTACCATTGATTAAATTAGTAACCTTACCACAATTAATACTAAGTATTGTCATGCCCGAATCACGTGCAGTTTGCCCTTCTAAACCAGTACCAATTATTGGGGCTTCCGAATGTAAAAGTGGAACAGATTGTCTCTGCATATTTGATCCCATTAATGCTCTGTTTGCATCATCATGTTCTAAGAAAGGAATTAAAGCGGTTGCCAACGATACTACCTGAATCGGTGACACAGCTACATAGTCAATATCATCAGGAGATACACTTATTAATTCTTGATTACTTCGTACTGGCACTTTGAGATCTTGAATAAAACCATCTTTAGTAGTTAAAAGATCCCCAGCAGCTAGACGGAATTGATCTTCAGTGGTTGCATCTAAATAGATAGGGAATAAGTCCTTTAAAACTTTACCACCAACAACCTTATAAAATGGTGTTTCAATAAAACCATACGAATTAATACGGCCATAGGTTGATAAGGAACCAATTAACCCGGCATTTGGCCCTTCTGGTGTTTCAACTGGACATATTCGACCATATTGACTTGGATGAATATCACGAATTGCAAATCCAGCGCGATCTCGTGTTATTCCACCAGGACCCAGCACCGAGATACGTCGTTTATGAGTTAATTCAGCTAATGGGTTAGTCTGGTCCATAAATTGTGATAACGGGCTTGTACCAAAGAATTCACGTACAGAAGCAACTAATGGTTTTGGGTTAATAAGTATATTAATACTAAGCGACTGTTGCTCACATATAGCCATTCGTTCACGAATTGTTCGCTCTAGTCGATTAAGACCAATTCGAATTTGGTTTTGTAGTAACTCGCCGACAGATCGAATTCGTCGGTTCCCCAGATGATCAATGTCGTCTTCTGAAGTAGAAGATATTCTAAAATTAATTAATGTATTAATAATTTGTAAAATGTCACGGGAAGTTAAAATACGAATTTTATCATCAACGTCAAGCTTCAATTTTTGATTTAATTTATAACGACCAACATAGCCTAAATCATATCGCTTCGCATCAAAAAATTTCGAATATAGTAACTCTTTACTTCGTTTTACTGTAGCAGGTTCATCGGGTCGTAATTTATTATGGATTTCTAACAAAGCTTCATCAACTGTAAGCGATTCGTCATCCAAATGAATTACACTTTGAAAATAATCGGGGTGATCTAAATTCGCAAGAATAGTTCGATCGTCTAAATCTAAAGCCCGTAAAAATGAATAAGCTGATAAATCGCGTGCTTTATCAATTTTTACTTGTACACAATTTTCACGACCTATTTCAAATTTGATCCATGTTCCACGATTTGAAATCAAACTAGCGATGTAATTTCTTGAACCTTGGCGATCGATTTCACTTTTGTAATATATCCCTGGGCTACGGACAATTTGATTAATAACAACACGCTCAATACCATTAACTAAAAATGTTCCTTCGTTTGTCATTAATGGGATATCACCTAGAAAAACTTCAGTTTTACTAGTCTCTAAGCGTTTTTTTAAATGGGCGGTAATGTAAATTGGAACGCTATATGTTGTATCACGCCGTTTTGCCTCATCAAGGGTATATTTTGGTCGTTTGATTTTATAAAATTTGGTGGATAAATTTAGTTCAAGATCACCTAAATAATCACGTATTAAAGAAAAATCTTCGAATTCTTGGACTAAACCTTTTTCAAGGAACCAACAAAAACTAGCACGTTGAATTTCTAAAAGGTTGGGTAATAAATATTGATAAACATCCTCTTTTATAATAACCATTTTGACTATTCAGAGTTTTGATAATTGAATAAATTAAAGCATTTTTTATATTTCCTGGAACATATAACCTTTCCCGCGTACTGTTAAAATTAAAGTTGGAATACTTGGTTTTTTTTCAAGCTTTGAACGTAAACGATATATATAAACGTCAACAACTCGTGTATCAAGATAGCGAAACGTTGTGTAACCCCATACCTTATTAAAAATATCTAAACGCGTTAAACCTTCACCAGATCTAGCCAACAATACTTCTAATAATTTAAATTCAATTTTTGTTAATTTGATGGGTTGACCTTTTTTAAGGACGCACCTTTTAGCTACATTTAATTTTAGGTCACCTATTTGAATAAATAAAGGGTAAGAATTGTTATTATATGATCTTTGAAGTATAGAACGAATCCGTATTTTTAATTCTTCCGTCGAAAATGGCTTAATTAAATAATCATCAGCGCCTAAACTAAGACCAATAACTCGATCATTTAATTTATCTAAAGACGTTAGTAAAACTATGGGTGTTGACGAATCGTTTCGTAACTTACTACAAACTTTGTACCCATCAATTTTTGGTAATATTACATCAATTAATACAATATGGGGTTGTTCTTTATTAAAAAGAAATAAAGCTTCTTCACCATCAGAAGCAGTAATTACGCGATAGCCATGATTTGATAATTTTTGCGTAAGAATGAGGCGGCTGGTTAAATCACCATCAGCTATCAAAACTGTCTCAAGTTGGTTCATTACTTAATTAATACGGTGCGTAAACAATCTGAAATATAAGATTGTTAAACTAATAAATTTAGCCAGATTAATTCAAAACAATAATCGATATTCTCGCGTATGAAATTTTCTGCAAAAGCAGTGAAATTGTTACAGACTGCAGACAAAAGAAAACGTGAAATTTTTATTTGGCAACAAAGGTATAAATCTTCCTAGATTCGAAAAATAGTATATACATAAAAATTAAGAACTATTTTCTTAAATTAAATAATTAATGTATGGTATTATTATAATTAGTTCTTATGGCGAACGTAGCCAAGTGGTTAAGGCACTGGGTTGTGGTTCCAGCATTCGCGGGTTCGATTCCCGTCGTTCGCCCTATATTTAGGCAGTCTCGAGGTATACCTTGAGATGTTGGGCTAATTGGACAGCATCCTGTTCAATCATAGTAAGGCTAATAGGACGATCAGGGCCTGTTAGTGGAATCTCACGATTATCCTTAAGACATAGAAGTAATTGGCGTTTGGGGTTTAATCCATCTTCAATCTTCATTTTAATTGACTTTACTTCACTAAATGAAAATTCTAATTTAAGCTCACGATTTTTACCGGGAAAACCTTGACGGTAAAGTATAATTTGGCCTAAAGACTGGTCATATTCATTATAACCAAACCCAATATTCCACCAGATTGTTAACCAAAGGAAAATACCTAAGATGGACCCTACGGTACCATAAAACAACAATACAATTCCTTGTGGTAAAAATACGATTTCACTTGCATCTGACAAAATCAGTAAATTTACATGAAAGTAACTCGATAACCCCGTTAAGAAAAAACCAAGCCCACCCAAACTGACGATTGCAGCCCAGCTTAAGTTACTTAATCGTCGTGACCCTGTGATATACGATCGGAAAGATGAACCACTTTTAACATTTTCAGTAGAATACATTGATATGATTAAAAAGTAAATTTATCAACTCAACAGGAGTAGTCATGATTATACTACTCTCACTTTGTAAATTGATACTATTTCTAGAAACTTTACAAGTTTCTAATATAAAACTTCTACAGATATTACTAAATACCTGTAGAAAAATCCTTTAACTTTGTGATTTAAATTAACCTAATTGTCTTTAAACCAAAGTAAAGGCCAGCAGCTAAACTGAACATTAATACTAAAAGTAGGATGTAACCAATAAGGGTACTCATAATATTACTTGGTAGTTAATAATACAATAACAATATGTTATTTATAGTATAAAGGTTACCATATTTTAATAGTATTGATAACGTTCGAAATGATTTTTTTTTATTTTTTTAATTCATCGATTATCCCACGCCAAACTATTGCAACTGATCGACCAATTACGGAAATAAAACTATTTCGAATACCTTCACCAACTAAATAAAGGGTATCATTGAAACGAGTAGATAAAAAGTCAAACACCTCAATTAACGTTACAGTAATAAGAGATGAAGGTTCTAAATTAGTTAACGTATTTGATCGGTTAGCGTAAATTATTCGATGGTAAATACCCTTTGAACGAATTCGCCAAATGCGATATTGACTATTATACAAATTTTTTGGAACGCTAACATAGCGCCTAAGTTGCGTTCGCCACATTAAACTATTTTTAAACCGATCAAGATTTCGAGAAGATAAAAAATACGATCGATAGAATAATTGACGAGTTGAATCAATAGTTGCAAATTCATTAACCATGAGCGAAACAACACAATTACTGATTTCAACCAATAAATTATCAAACAAGACTTCCAAAAATTTGTCAGAAGCAGCGTCATAAATTGGGTGAAATATAGAGCGAAAAATCTTTGAATCTAGGTCAAGTAATGTTAAAAAAGGTAAACGTAGGAGAACTGTTGAATTTTCTAATAATAATTGAAAATAAATCGATCGTACGATAATTTTTGGGTCAATCGTCAAATTTGGCCCATACCAAGCAACTAGAAAATCTTCAGCTGAAATTTTGACGAGATTTAATAAAACTGCTTCCTCATCAAAACCCGCGAAATCCTTTTTTATGAAATTTAATAATGTGGTCTCAATATTTAACATTACAAATTTTAATAAATCACGCTTCGCACTATCTCGAAGAATATCAATGCTAAGCATTGAATTGCTTTTATTTCTTAATGGTAAGCGCAATTTATAATGCAACCGAAGAAATAAACTCTCAATTTTTTTTCGCCGTGCAAAATACAAAGTAGACGTTGGATTTGAAGTAACCATATTAAAGTCCTTGTAATAATGATATATTCTTTCTCTAACATTAATTCTAATTCCATCTGCACGCAAGAATCTATTACTGCCGAAACCTCAAGAATAACGATTTTTTATTTCTAATAAAGTTTTTTCCACGCAATTTTTTAATTCAATTTCCAATAACTAAAATCCTCTAATAGTAACTAATCCTTGCGTGAAAGGGAGTTGTATAAACTCATAACTTTATTTTAAAGTACTTTAAACTAAAGTCACAATTAATGACTTTAGTTTAGTTTAATTGTTCAACTGACTAACTAATCTGCATAATTACAAAGATAAAGTATCAGGAGCAAAACGTTGTAGTTCAATTAACATTCCAGCTGTTAAACTCATCCATGCTGTTAATAAAACTGGTGCCGTTGACAAATATTTCAGTAGATTTTTATCCATAATTAAAAATACAATAAAGCTATATTAAGTAACTAACGAGGAGAAACTGTTACCTCCTCACCAGACACAAGTAATTCGCCTGAAATTAATTCATTCCAAGCTGATACGGGCCATAGAAAGCCAGATGCCATTATGCCAAGTGCAACCGGTACATTGATAATAATTTCATTTTCATTCGGCTTATCAGTCTTCTTAGCATATTGAAGATAAGTTCGACCAACCCAACCAATCCAACCGGTTGTATATAAGAATCCAATAGCTGGAAGTATAAATTCACCAGCATGGCTTCCACGACCATCAGCAATCAAATGAGGTAATCCATCAGTACCACACAGTAATCCCTGTTTTCCATATTTATCAAAACGAGCCTCTGTTCGACCTATTTGTTCTTTCAGAGCTAAATATGCAGGGGTATTTTCTTCATAATTAGCTAATCGTGCTGTAAGCTTTTTTACACTGTTATCAAGACGCTTTTTAAATACTGCAGAATCTTTACACGGTACAAGTCCACTAACATCAGCTGAAGCAACAAGTGGTGTACTAATACAGAAAATAAATGTTAAAAATGTAAGAAACCAACGTTTCATAAATTAGTTGATTAATAAAAGATATTTAAATGTTTAATTAACAAATTTTTAAGAACTCTCATAACATTATTATATAACCAAAAACTAATTATAGAGCGAGGATAGTAAAACGAAATGAATTTTTCAACGACTTGGTTCTTACTTTAGTTAGAACCAAGACGTTGTTATAAAGGCCACAACGAAGTGACCTCTAATTTAAAGTTAATGATAACTAAATTGATTAGTAACGCTCACCTTCAGGCTTCTGAGCTGGCGCGTACGCTTCAATAGTATATACTAACTTACGTCCTGCAACCTCTTGACGTACAAGTCTGAAACCAGGCTCGTATGCAGGGCGCTGAGCGATAAACGCAAGAACACAACTCTCTACACCACGTGTGTTGTCGAAACAACATACTTTAACATAGAAGTTTGGCTTAGCTTTACGACACATGTTAAGTTCGAAAAGTACAGCAGCTGGATCTTTGATATCAAATAGAGGAAGACCCCACATTTCCCAGTAGTTGTTACGTGGGTGCGGATCATCTGTAAACTCTACAGAAATTGCCCAGTTTTTGTTTAAAGCATATTGAATTTGCTTTGTGATTTGCTCATCAGTTAGGTCAGGAAGAAAAGAGAAAGCTCCTTGAGTTAGTTTCATTATATTGCTCCTTAAATGAAATTTAATAGTATAGACTCAGTATTGAGTTTAGTAATTATCTGTTTGCAGTTGCTGTTTCAACGAAATCAGCAGTATCTGTAGATGCATAGTTGAAAGTAATATCTTTCCATAGATCTAATGCTGTTTGTAGAGGACCACAAGTCTTCGCAGCATCTCTTAGGATAGTTGGACCTTCTGCAAGATAATCACGACCTTCGTTACGAGCTAGTACCATACACTCAAGTGCTACACGGTTAGCTGTTGCTCCGGCTTGGATACCATCAGGGTGACCAATTGTACCACCACCAAACTGTAGTACTACATCATCACCAAGGTAATCAATTAGTTGGTGCATTTGACCACAGTGGATACCACCAGACGCTACTGGTACACACTTACGTAGTGAAGCCCAATCTTGTGCAAAGAATAAACCTTGAGGTAGGTTGATCTCACTCTTATAGTCTAGAAGTGTGTTGTAGAAACCTTTGATCATTAGTGGATCACCTTCTAACTTACCAACTACTGTACCAGCGTGAATGTGGTCAACACCAGCCATACGCATCCACTTACAAATTACACGGAAGTTCATACCGTGGTTCTTTTGACGTGAATAAGTTGAGTTACCTGCACGGTGTAGGTGAAGGATACAATCGTTATCACGTGACCACTTACCCATTGATTGGATAGCAGTGTAACCAATTACAAGGTCAATCATAACAATAACTGAACCAAGCTCACAAGCGAAGTTAGCACGTTCGTACATATCTTCCATTGTTGAAGCAGTAGTGTTTAGGTAGTGACCTTTAACTTCACCAGACGTTGCAGCTGCGTGGTTAACACCTTCCATTGAGTAAAGGAAACGCTCTCTGTAACGCATGAATGGCTGTGAGTTAATGTTCTCATCATC